>Ga0207641_10000228_pt1 | contig 72357 bp, 61 predicted proteins | sample KBSSwiS62_FD_184306 | JGI IMG/M metagenome (GOLD analysis project Ga0207641, IMG submission 184306) | Switchgrass rhizosphere microbial communities from Kellogg Biological Station, Michigan, USA - KBS Switchgrass S6-2 (SPAdes) (version 2) | ecosystem: Host-associated > Plants > Roots >...
TCATGCTCCGAATGATCGCCTCGTCATCGACGCGCTGGTCGCACTGGCATTCGGTGCCTCCCTGATTTCGATCTTCGCTCGTCTTGGTGGTGGCATATTCACCAAGGCCGCCGACGTCGGCGCCGATCTCGTCGGCAAGGTCGAGGCCGGCATTCCCGAGGACGATCCCCGCAACCCCGCGACGATCGCCGACAATGTCGGCGACAATGTCGGCGACTGCGCCGGCATGGCCGCCGATCTGTTCGAGACCTATGTCGTCACCGTCGGCGCCACCATGGTTCTGACCGCGCTGCTCGTCTCGGGCGACGCCGCCTCGATCGGCAAGCTGATGTCGTTGCCGCTGCTGATCGGCGGCGTCTGCATCATTACCTCGATCATCGGCACCTACATGGTCCGTCTCGGCGCGAACCAGTCGATCATGGGCGCGCTTTACAAGGGCTTCTGGACCACCGCGATCCTCTCGATCGGGGCGATCTACCTGGCGACCCAATATGTGCTCGGCGATCTGAACGCGCCGATCACGGTCGGCCAGACGAGCTTCCCTGCGATGAACCTGTTCTGGTCGGCGCTGGTCGGACTCGCCGTCACCGGCCTGCTGGTCTGGATCACCGAATATTATACCGGCACCAGCTATCGTCCCGTCCGCTCGATCGCGAAGTCGTCCGAGACCGGCCATGGCACCAACGTCATCCAGGGCCTTGCGATCAGCCTCGAATCGACGGCTCTTCCGACGCTCGTGATTTGCGTCGGCATCGTCGTCGCCTATCAGCTCGGCGGGCTGATCGGCATCGCCTTCGCGGCGACCGCGATGCTGGCACTGGCCGGCATGGTGGTGGCGCTCGACGCCTATGGCCCGGTCACCGACAATGCGGGCGGCATCGCCGAGATGGCCGGCCTGGACGATAGCGTCCGCATCAAGACCGACGCGCTGGACGCGGTGGGCAACACCACCAAGGCGGTTACCAAGGGCTATGCGATCGGCTCGGCCGGTCTCGCCGCGCTCGTCCTTTTCGGGGCCTATACGACGGACCTGGGCATCTATTTCCCGAATCTGGCGGTCGATTTCTCGCTAAGCAATCCCTACGTCATCGTCGGGCTGCTGCTCGGCGCGCTGCTGCCCTATATTTTCGGCGCCTTCGGCATGACCGCGGTCGGCCGGGCCGCGGGATCGGTGGTCGAGGAAGTGCGCGCGCAATTCCGCGATAATCCGGGCATCATGGAAGGCACCAGCCGTCCCAACTATGCTCGGACCGTCGACCTCGTCACCAAGGCGGCAATCAAGGAGATGATCGTTCCGTCGCTGCTACCGGTGCTCGCGCCGATCGTGGTCTATTTCGCGATCACCGCGGTCGCGGGCCAGGCCCAGGGCTTCGCCGCGCTCGGCGCGCTCCTGCTCGGCGTGATCGTCTCCGGCCTGTTCGTCGCCATCTCGATGACCTCGGGCGGCGGCGCGTGGGACAATGCCAAGAAATATATCGAGGACGGCAATCATGGCGGCAAGGGATCGGAGGCCCATAAGGCAGCCGTGACCGGCGACACCGTCGGCGATCCCTATAAGGACACAGCCGGCCCGGCCGTGAACCCGATGATCAAGATCACCAACATCGTCGCTCTGCTGCTGCTCGCGGCGTTGGCCCATGCCGCGATGTGACTGATCCGATCGATCCGGATGTCCGCAAAGCCCGTCCGGATCGCTCCGGACGGGCTTTTTTTTCCACCACGAAGCGGCGCCGGATGTGCCGAACGCCTGTGCTGAGCGTCCGCGGGCTCGATACAGCTTGCCCGCGCAACAGCCTCGATCAGAAAATCCCCAATGCAAGCCCGGCGGCGATCACGCGGCCGAGATCGTGGCAGCGCGCCAGATCGGGCTTGCCGATCGTCTTCGGCGCCAGGACCGCCTCCCGCGTCTGAGCGTGGGTGATGACGATGACCGGATCCGCGACCGGCTTCAGCCGCCATCCGGTCGCTATGCGGCTGATCTGCCGGGCCGCATTCTCGCCGTCACTCCCCGCACATATCATGATTCCGTAGGGCCGGCCGTTGACCAGGTCGAGCACGGGATAATAGGTCCGGTCGAAAAAGTTCTTCATCATTCCGGCCATCGCGGCCAGATTCTCGGGCGTGGCGAATATATAGCCATCGGCGGCGAGCACGTCCGCTGCGGTCGTTTCCGGCGCCGTCATCAGCCGGACGTCGACCTCCGCTTCCTCGCCCGCTCCGGCGGCCGCCGCGGCGGCCATCTGGTGCGTACCCCCGGTCAGGCTGTGATGAACGATAAGCAGGGATGCCATCACCGCCGGTTAGCAGTCGGCGGCGCGGGACGCCATCACCCCTTCATGCCGGCGCTTTCTTCCGGACAAGGTAGCGATAAACTCCGACAATGTTGATGACGAGCAGGATGACGTTCTGCGTGCCGATCCCTTCCGCGTCGGGCTTGGTGAACCCCCAGGCGATCAGCGCGATCGAAGCCGTGACGAAGATCACGAAACCGATCCCTGTCCATCTGCGTCCCAGGTCGAGAGAGACGATCAGCGCGGCGATCGCGCCGGCAACGGCCCCGTACCATTGCAGCGCGGTGATCATCATGAGCAAGTCCTTTTACCGAAGGTAGATGGCCGGGCTCAAACCCTCCGCGTCGCCCTGCGTTCCGCGTCTGTGACCGAACGAGCACCCGTGGCGGGTGAGCCCTGTCGGTAACCAGAGGCAGGACGCTGGATTCGCGTCGGCAGTCAGCATAGGGAAAGCCTTGCCCAACCAGAGGCGGGCAGGAGGCTACGTCTCCGGGGAACTTGCGCCGTGATGGAAAATCCAGTCTTCTACGATGCCTCGGGCCGCCGCCGCCGCCGCTTTGCGGTGGCCCTTGTCGCCTTTCTGCTTCTGGCGATTTTGTCCGGGGCCACCTTCTCCATTTCCATCTTAGACGTCGTGCCGCTGCCGCCGCTGCCATTCGCAGCAGAGCGCCCCACCTCCTCGGCTGCTCTGGGCCCGCCCGGCATAGCCTATCGCGGTCGGGACAGGATACGCCATATGTGGAGCGATTTCCGACACCTGGTGCGCGCGAAAGGCGCCGCTGCTGCCTCGCCTGCCGTCAGCTATGTCTTCCATGCGCCCTGGGACGACGCCTCAGCCGCATCGCTCGCGCGTCATGTCGACCATGTGGATTGGGTGATCCCTGCATGGCTCTCGATCGCCGGGCCCGACCACCGATTGACGAGCTTTCCCGACTCGCGCGGCAAGGCGATCCTCAGCCATGCCCATCCCCGTCCCAAGATCATGCCGATGGTGCAGAATGTTCGCGCGGGCGAGTGGGATGGCGCCGGTATCGCCCGACTGATGCGCGACTCTGCGAGCAGCGACAGGGCGCTCGATCAAATTGCCAGCGTGCTGCGTGCCAACCAGGCAGACGGCGTCTTCTTCGACTTCGAGACGTTGCCCGCCGATGCCCATCCTGCCTATCGCGCCTTCCTGCGCCGCGCGCGAACGAAGTTGCCGGGTCTGACGATCGCCATCGCCGCACCGGTCGCCGATCCAGACTGGCGTCTCGAAAGCTATGCTCCGCTGGTCGATCGCATCTTCCTGATGGCCTATGACGAACATAGCGAGGCGGGAGACCCCGGCCCTATCGCCTCGCAGCCCTGGTTCGCCGACTCGGTCGCCCGCGCCGTGCGTTTTCTGCCGCGTGAAAAGGTGGTCGTGGCGCTTGGTTCCTACGCCTATGACTGGGAACGTGGCGGCGACTCCGTCGCCCATTCGGTCGAGGATGCTTGGCTCACCGCTCATGACAGCGGTGTAATGCCGCAGTTCGACAGGCTGAGCGGCAACAGCAGCTTTGCGTATGAGGAGGGTCGGGTCCGCCACGATATCTGGCTTCTCGATGCGGTCGCCATGCGCAACCAGATAGAGACCCTCCACGCCATGGGCCTACGCGCGGTCGCGCTGTGGCGGCTCGGCACGGAAGACCCGTCGGTCTGGACGATGTTCGGCAAAAGCAAGCTTCCGCCGACCACTGCCATCGAGGATATTCCTGCGGGCACCAACGTCGATATCGAAGGAGCCGGCGAGATCCTCCGCATCGCCGCGCTGCCGGTTCGGGGGCATAGGCATATCGTCACCGACCGCGCCGGCGCGATTGTCGACGTCCGTTTCGATCGGCTGCCGAGCCCTTATGAGATCGAGCGAGAGGGCTATCGCCCCAAGCTCGTCGCGCTGACCTTCGACGATGGCCCCGATCCGATCTGGACTCCGCGGGTTCTCGACATCCTGAAGGCAGCGCATGTTCCGGCCACCTTCTTCATAGTGGGCGAAAACGCGCTGACCCAGCGATCGCTGCTCGAACGACTGCTGCGCGAGGGGCATGAGGTCGGCAGCCACACCTATACGCATCCCAATCTGGCCCAGGCAACGGCGCGCGAGACCGCACTTGAGCTGAACGCCACCCAACGACTGTTTCAAGCCTATACCGGGCATTCGCTGCGCCTGTTTCGCGCACCCTATTTCGGTGACGCCGAGCCTACTACCGCCGATGAAATCGTGCCAGTCGCCGAGGCGCAGCGCAGTGGCTATCTCTCGATCGGGCTCCATGTGGACCCCGGGGACTGGCGACGGCCCGGAGCGGACGAGATCGTCCAGCGGACGATCGCCGGGGTCGAAGAAGGTAACGCCGCATATTCGGGCAACATCGTCCTGCTCCACGATTCCGGCGGCGACCGGTCGCAGACAGTGGCCGCCCTGCCCACGCTGATCCGCGAACTGCGCGCCCGCGGCTATACATTCGTTCCCGTATCCGGCCTTACCGGCCTCGCCCGTGCAACAGTCAATCCGCCGCTATCAGATGAGGATCGACTGGCGGCGGAGGCCGATCTCGCAATGTTCAGTACGTTGGGCTGGTTCACCATAGCGCTGCGGTGGATCTTTCTCGTGGCGATCAGCCTCGGCATTGCCCGTGCGCTCCTGCTGTCCGGGCTCGCGCTGGTTCAGGCGCGGCGTGAAAATCGGACGATTTTCCCGCCGATCGACCCTCAGGCTTTCGTCACTGTCCTGATTCCCGCCTTCAACGAGGAGCGCGTCATTGAGCGTTCGGTACGGCGCGTGCTGGAAAGCCGTGACGTGGCGGTCGAGGTGATCGTGATCGACGACGGCTCGAAGGACCGGACCAGCGATATCGTCGCAACGGCGTTCGCCGATGAGCCACGGGTGCGGCTGCTCCGGCTGGCAAATGGCGGCAAGGCGCGGGCGCTCAACCGCGGGCTGGAACTCGTGCGCGGGGAGGTCGTGATCGCGCTCGACGCAGACACGCAGTTCGAGCCGACGACGATCGCCCGTCTCGCTCGCTGGTTCGTCGACAAGCGGATCGGCGCGGTCGCCGGGAATGCGAAGGTCGGGAATCGGGTTAATCTGGTCACCCGCTGGCAGGCGCTGGAATATATCACAGCCCAGAATCTGGAACGCCGGGCGTTGGCGCGGCTCGACGCGATGACGGTAGTGCCCGGCGCGGTAGGGGCATGGCGGATCGAGGCGATTCGCAGTGTCGGAGGCTATCCCCCCGATACGCTCGCCGAGGATCAGGACCTGACCATCGCGATCCAGCGCGCAGGATGGAAGGTGCATTACGACCAATATGCGATTGCCTGGACCGAAGCGCCCGAGAGCGTGAAGGCGCTCGCCAAGCAACGGTTCCGGTGGGCGTTTGGCACGCTGCAATGCCTCTGGAAGCACCGTTCCGCGATCGGCGGCCGCCGGCCGAGAGGCCTGGGCTGGATCGGACTGCCCCAGGCGGTGCTGTTCCAAATCATTCTCGCCGCGATCTCGCCGGTCATCGATCTTGCGCTGGTCATCAGCCTCATGAGCACATGGCTCGATGTCGAGGCCCATGGCTGGGCCCAGGCCAAGGCCGACATCGCCAACATGCTGACCTATTGGCTGGTGTTCATGGCGATCGATCTGCTGGCCGCGATCATCGCCTTCGCGCTCGAGCGGCGCGAGCGCTGGCGGTTGCTCTGGCTGCTGATCCCGCAAAGGATAGGGTATCGACAGATCATGTATTACGTCGTGCTCAAGGCCTTGGCCCAGGCTCTGCGCGGGCCGCGCGTTGGATGGGGCAAGCTTGAGCGGTCGGGCCGTGTCGAGTCGAATTGACTCGCGGCCTCGACGGCTGACCCTCGCAGCGGTCTGCGCCGCTCTGGCAGCAGTCCAACTCTACGCCTTCCATTGGGGCGTAATCACACCCGATATGGTCGTGCAATATGAGCAGGCGCTCAGCGGCCGCTATGATGATTGGCATCCGCCGATCACGGCGGCGCTATGGCGGCAACTGCTCCACCTCGGTTCGGGCGGAGCGCCCTTCCTGCTGCTCGACCTCGCGCTGTACTGGACCGCGCTCGGGCTCGTCGCCGACCGGCTGCGGCGAAGCGCGCACCCGTCGGCGGCGCTCCTGCCGATCGTGATCGGCCTGTTCCCGGTGACTTTCGGTCAGATGGGCGCGATCCTCAAGGATTCCTTGATGGCAGCGCTGATGCTCATGGCGACGGCATTGCTGATTTTGGGCGAAGACGCCGGGCGACGCTGGCTCGCCATTCTGGCAGTCCCGTTGTTGTTGCTTGCTGCGGCGACGCGGTTCAACGCCCTCTTCGCCGCCTGGCCGCTGTTGATGTGCGCAATGCCCGCCTCATGGACGCGAAGCACGCGCGGGCTTTGCGCGGTCGGCCTCGGCGCCGGCGCTTTGCTGGCCGTTACACCCTGGCTGATCAACGATGTTGCCCTGCGGCCAACCCATTCCCACCCGCTTTACTCATTGGTCAACTTCGATCTCGCCGGCATTGTCGCGCAGGGCGGGAGGAACGGCTATCCGGTGCTGGGAGACAAGCAAATCAGGGCGCTTGTGGCGCACTGCTACGACCCTCGCCTCTTCGGACAAAATGATGAGGTGCGCTGCGCCGAAACGGAAGACGCGATTGCTACTTATGTCGCGCAGCGGGACGGGAGCGCGCTGGGGCTGTGGCTGAACGCCGTGCTGACATCCCCCGCTGCCTGGGCCCGACACCGCCTCGCTCATGTCAACTGGAACTGGCGCTTCGCCATCCCGACGGTCCCGGGCGACGCTGTGTACATGATGAGCGCGCCCAACGCGCGCGGGCTGCACTTTGCGCCCAACGCGCTGACTATCGGCGTGGTCAAGGCGGCGGGAATGGTTGCCCGGTCGCCACTCGGCCGACCGGCGACTTGGCTCGCACTGGCTTTCGGGCTGCTTTTGGCGGCAAGCGGGTCGCGGCATCAACGGATGATAAAGGCGCTCGCGGCATCGGCGCTGTTCTACGGCGGGGCATATGCGCTGGTTAGCGTGGCCCCTGATCTGCGCTACAATCTATGGACGATGCTGGCGACGATGCTGGCTCTGGCGCTGCTAGTCGCCGAACGGCCGGGACTTTCGCCGCTTCGCTGGATCGTGCTGTTTTGCCCCGTTGTAAGCGCCGCGATTGTCGAGATCGCGGCCTTGCGCTGACGGAACTGATCTCAATCAGAGGCCTACGCCGCGCTGGGCATGCCCGGCGCGGCGAGCCGGCGGATCAAAGTGCCAGGACGACAGCTACTGCCAGGAACTGCGCCGCAACCGCGAAGAAGGCGTTCGTCGCGCTTTCGAAGTACCGCATATTTACCTCCTCTTGTCTCGATATAACCGGAAATCACCACACTCTGCGTTGAGGACAGATATGCCGCGTCGCAACATAGATCGCAATTGCTGAACTCAATGGTACGGTTGCACCAATTGCATCTATTGCGTAAACGGTTTTGCAACGATTGCTCGGTTGCGGCTGCCGTGCATGGTCTTTTTCCTTCTACTAGCGACGTCCTTTTCCGATGACGTCGGCGGCGGGATGGAGGGTTCTCCGCTTCGCCCCGCCAGCATGAAGGCTTGCCGGCCGGAACGCTGTGGCAGCGCACGCCCGGTTCAGCCCAGCGAGATTTCCTGCGGCCAAGTTCGGGGCGAGCGTCGAAGCTCGGCCTCGACCCGGGCCGGCGTAGCGCGATGGATGAACAGCCGGCCCGGCCGGCTGCCTGTGGGCGCCCTACCGAACTTTCTTACCGTCCACCTTCCGCCGCAAAGATCGACCGCAGCCCGGACCGGTAGTCGGGATAGCGCGGTTGCCAGCCGAGAAGGCGCTTCGCCCTGCAATTGGCGACGCGCCGGTTTTCGGCATAGAAGGCGCGCGCGGCGGGGGGCAGGCCGGCCTCGTCCAGGCCCAGCAGCGGAGGCGCCTGCCGGCCAAGCAAGTCGCATGCCAGCTCAACGACCCGGCTCTGCGGCGCGGGTAGATCGTCGGCGAGGTTGTAGACGCCGGGTGGCCCATTCCGCATGCTCGCGATCGTCCCGCCGACGATGTCGTCGACATGAATCCGGCTGAATGCGTGGCCGGGCATATCCACTCGATGCGCCGTGCCGCCCCGCACTCGGTCGAGCGGCGAGCGCCCCGGGCCGTAGATGCCGGGCAGCCGGAAGACTCGCGCTTGGCAGTGCAGCCGCTGCCAGGCGATATCGGCGGCCACGCGTGCCACACGGCGTCCGGTCCCGATCGGCGCATTCTCGTCCACCCACGCCCCGCCCGTGTCGCCATATACACCGGTCGACGAAAGATATCCGATCCACTCCGCAGAGCACGCCGCCAGCAACGGCCCGTGATGCACGAGGACCGGATCGTCCTCCCCGGCCGGGGGCACCGACGAAAGGATGTGGGTCGCCCGGCCGACCGCGGCGGCCACGGCGGCGGCATCCCCGATCATCGCACGGTCAATTGTCTCGACCATGACACCCGCATCTTGCACGGCTGCGCCGATCTGCGATGCTGTGTATCCGGGACCGAAGATCACCATATGCGCCATGCGACCCGTCTAGCCGGGATCGATCGGCGCCGCAGTAGTGTTGTACGAGAGGAGCTACCTGCAGCCATGCTCGATATCCAGAACGCCGCCGTCGAGCCGGCAGTGATTCGCCGGGAGGACTATCGCAAACCCGACTGGCTGATGCCTGAGGTTGAGCTGACTTTCATGCTCGATCCGGCGAAGACGCGCGTGCGCGGACGGCTGCACGTCACGCGCAATGGAGCGCATAACCGGCCGCTCCATCTCGACGGCGACGGCTTGACGCCGCTCAGCGTCCTGATCGACGGCGAGCCGCAGGCCGATGCCTGGCGGATGGACGGCCGGAATCTCCACGTCGATCTGCCCGGCGGCGACCATATCGTGGAGACCGAGGTCGAGATCTGCCCGGAGGCTAATTCGCACCTCATGGGCCTTTATGCGTCAAGCGGCAATCTCTGCACCCAGTGCGAGCCCGAGGGATTACGCCGGATGATCTTCTCGCTCGACCGTCCGGACGTGCTTGCGCGCTACAAAGTCAGGCTGGAAGCCGATGCGGCTCGCTTTCCGGTCCTGCTATCTAACGGAGATTGCACGGCGAGCGGCGACCTTGGCGATGGCCGCCACTTCGCCGAATGGACAGATCCCTTCCCGAAGCCGAGCTACCTGTTCGCGCTTGTGGCCGCCGATCTGTCGGCGAATGTGGACCGGTTCACGACGATGAGCGGGCGGGAGGTCAAGCTCGCCATTTGGGTGGCCGAGGCGGATCTGCCGAAGACCGGCCACGCCATGGCCGCGCTCAAGGCCTCCATGGCATGGGACGAGAGGGTCTATGGCCGCGAATATGACCTCGGCGAGTATAACATCGTCGCGGTCGCCGATTTCAACTTCGGGGCGATGGAGAACAAGAGCCTCAACATCTTCAACTCTCGATATATTCTCGCCGATCCCGACACCGCAACCGACATCGATTATGACGGCGTCTCGGCTGTTGTCGCCCATGAATATTTCCACAACTGGTCGGGCAACCGCGTCACCTGCCGCGACTGGTTTCAGCTATCGCTCAAGGAGGGCTTCACGGTCTTCCGCGATCAATCCTTCACCGCTGACCAGGGATCGGCCGCGGTCAAGCGGATCGAGGACGTCCGCCTGCTACGGGCCGCGCAGTTTCCGGAGGATGCCGGGCCGCTTGCCCATCCGATCCGGCCCGAAAGCTATATGGAGATCTCCAACTTCTACACCGCGACCGTGTACAACAAGGGTGCCGAGGTCATCCGGATGATCCACACGCTGCTCGGACCGCAGAAATTCCGCGCCGGCACCGATCTCTATTTTAGCCGGCACGACGGCACCGCCGCCACCTGCGAAGACTTTGTGCTGGCGATGGAGGAGGCGAGCGGCACCGACCTGTCGAACTTCCGGCTCTGGTATTCGCAAGCGGGAACGCCGCGCGTGCGCGCGACGCTGAGCCATGAACCCGCCGGCGGCCGCGCGCTGCTGACGCTCGAACAGAGTGTGCCGCCGACACCGGGCCAGCCCGACAAGAAGCCGATGCCGCTTCCTTTGCGCATCTCGCTGTTCGGCGAGCGCTCGGGAAGGAGCTTTGAGGGCGAGAGGCTGGTCGTTCTCGACAGCGAACGAAGCGAAATCCTCTTCGACGGCATCGGCGAACGACCGATCTTATCCGTCAATCGCGGATTCTCGGCGCCGGTTGTCATCGATTCGGACCGCTCGCCGGCCGATCTCGCCTTCTTGTCCGCCCATGACGATGATCCTTTCGCCCGCTACGAAGCGATGCAACAGTTGATGGTCGACACGCTGATCGGTGCTGTCTCTGGCGGCGAAGCTGATCATGGCCCGGTGATCGACGCGGTGCGCAATACGCTCACGGACCCGCGGCTCGATGCCGCCTTCATCGGCGAAACGATGCTGCTTCCGTCGGAAAGCTTCATTGGCGATCAGATGCCCGTCGTCGATCCGGTGGCGATCCACAGCGCGCGCGAGGCGCTGCGTCGCGATCTCGGGACCCAGCTCGAAGAAGAGTGGCGGGACGCCTATGATCGGAATTGCGCCAACCGATTCGAGCTTTCGCCCCAGGCAAAGGGCGCCCGCCGCTTGCGCAACGTCGCGCTCGGCTTCCTGATGGCAAGTGGCGCGCAGGACGCGTCCGCGCTGGCGCTGCACCAGTTCGAGCAATGCGACAATATGACCGACCGAATGGGCGCGTTGAGCGCACTGGCCAATTCGATGGCGCCCGAACGGGAGATCGCTCTCGCCAGCTTTTACGATCGCTTCCGCGACAATGCGCTCGTCATCGACAAATGGTTCTCGACGCAGGCATTCTCTGTCCGCCCTGACACGCTCGATCGCGTGATCGAACTGTCGCGTCACCCCGACTTCACCCTCGCCAACCCAAATAGGCTGCGCGCGCTGGTCGGTGCGATGTCAGGCAACCCGTTGATCTTCCACGAGCGGTCGGGGCGCGGTTACCGGTTCCTCGCCGACATGCTGATAAGGGTCGACGGCCTTAACCCCCAGACCGCCGCCAAGCTCGTTCCCCCGCTTGGCCGGTGGCGCCGTTTCGACGAAGCCCGCGCCGCCCTGATGAGGGCCGAGTTGCAGCGCTTGCTGAAGTCGCCCGGACTGTCGAAAGACATGTTCGAGCAGGTTTCCAAGTCGCTCGCATAGCCGAGGCGCCCCTGAGGGCTATTTGCGAGTTCGCGACCATGGCTCTGCGCACCGCTGAGCTGGAATGAAGCCTATTGGCCCGACCCGACCCAGTCTGCGACATCTCCGGCTACGGCATTGGCCGCGCGGTTGAGGGCAGCTGCGACTTCGGCGGCCTTCTCGCTGCCGACCGGCGAGGTGGCCTCGAAACGGCGCGCACGGATGGTGTCCGAACCCGACCGCGCAATAGTCGCATCGAAAACCACGACGACCTTTCCTTGTCCTCCGAGCAGCTGAAACGCCGACAACGTACCGCTGAGCCGCGTGTCGGGCGTGATCGAGGGGTTGCGCGTGTCGGGAACGAAACGGCCGGTCTTCGCCTCAATCGTCTCGGCTAGCACGGCGCGGAACATCTGCGCCGGCGTGTCGACCCACGCGACATCGGCGAGGTACGCAAAACTGGTGCCGGTCTGAGCGGCGATGCGCTGGCTACGCAAGGCAGCGGGAAGCGCCGGCAGACCGACGCTGACGGCCTCGACGTCCCGGGCAGTCTTGCTTTGCCCGACGGGAACGCGCGCATCGGCGCTGAGTCCGATCAGCTGCTCGGGCGGTTTGGGACCCAGGCTCACGCAGCCGGCAACGAGGCCGGCGACGGCAAGGGCGAGGAGCGGACGTCGCGACATGGCCTCAGTTCCTTGGCTTGTAGTCGGGTAGCTTCGAACCACCGAGAACGGCGCCGGCGCCGCCGCGATCGAGCTTGTTCGAAATAGCGCTGAGCGCTTCGGACATCTCGGCGAGGTTACGGGTAAGCTGGTTGATCTGCGGCACGGTTTGGGTCGAGAACGCCTTGATGCCGGGGCGGGCATCGGTGATCGCGGCGTCCAGCGATTGCATGGTGTGGGCGGCGGCGTTGGTCGCCTTGTTGAGATTCGCCATGGCGGGGCGAACGTCGCTCGCGATCATCCCATTGGTCGTCTCGGCAAGCTGGCCCACACGCTTGGCGGCCAGGCCTGCCTGCTGGAGGGTCGCTTTGAGCTGAACGATCGCGGCGGCGATCTCGGGCCCGCGATCCGCGAGATCACCTGAAAGCCTGTCGACATTGGCGAGGATACCGCTGATCGACTTCTGGTTTTTGTCGTTGAGCAGTTCGGTCAAGCGTTCGGTCAGCGCCGACATATGCTGGAGGAGTTCGGGTGCCGAATTGAGCAGCTCGCCTAGTGCGCCCGGCTTCGTCGGGATCACGGGCACGCCATAGGGCCCAGGCTCGACGATGGCGGGCGCGCCGGTCACGGCGCCATCGAGGTTGATCTGGCTGACGCCGGTGAAGCCGACTCCGGCAATCGTTGCGGTGGTCCCCTGAAGCACCGGCGTATCCTGATCGACGGCAATGCGTACGCGGACAAATTCGGGGCTGTCCGGCATCAGTTTGATCTGCTCGACCTTGCCCACCGGCACGCCTGCGAAGGTGACCGGAGACCCTTTCGCGAGCCCTTCGACGGATGTCTTGAAGAAAATGTCGTAGCGCTGCTCGGTGGCGGTGTTGAAACCCGCGAGCCAGCCCAGAAAAAACAGCAGCGCGACGAGCAGCGACAGCACGACTCCGCCGACGAGAACATGGTTCGACCGGGTTTCCATCAGTCCGTCATTCCCCGGTTTCCTTAACCTCTGCGCGCTGCGTGGCGTCCGCAGCGGCCCGCCCCCGCGGTCCATTGAAATATTCCTGAATCCACGGATGATCCAACGCCAATAATTCCGGGATCGTTCCAACCGCGATCACCCGTTGATCCGCGAGCACGGCGACCCGGTCGCAGATCGCGTAGAGCGTGTCGAGATCGTGCGTGATCAGAAAAACAGTGAGGCCAAGAGTTTTCTGCAGGTCGAGGATCAGCTCGTCGAACGCCGCCGCGCCTATCGGATCAAGGCCGGCGGTCGGTTCGTCGAGGAATAGCAGCTGCGGGTCGAGCGCGAGTGCTCGGGCCAGGCCGGCGCGCTTGCGCATGCCGCCCGACAGCTCTGACGGATATTTCGGGCCGGCGTCGGCGGGCAGGCCGGACATCGCCACCTTATAGGCTGCTATCTCGTCGAGCAGTTCGGTGTCGATCTGCGGGTAATATTCGCGCAGCGGCACCTGGACATTCTCGGCCACGGTGAGCGTCGAGAAGAGCGCCCCGCCCTGGAACATCACGCCCCAGCGCTTGCGGACCTGCTTGGCCTCATATTCCTCGCGCCCGATCATCGGCTCTCCGAACACCTCGACAACGCCTGCATCGGGCATTTTCAGGCCAATGATCGAGCGCATCAGCACCGATTTTCCGGTTCCCGATCCGCCGACCACGCCCAGTATCTCGCCGCGCCTGACCTCGAGATCGAGCTGCTCGTGAATGACCTGTTTGCCGAAGCTGGTGCGCAGCCCCTCGACATGGATGACCGTTTGGCTGTCGGCGGTGTTGAGCCTGGCCATCAGATCCAGCCGATCGAGGAGAAGAATACCGCGAAGACCGCATCGAGTACGATGACGAGGAAGATCGCCTGAACGACCGAGGCGGTGGTGCGCAGGCCCACTTCTTCCGCATTGCCCTCGACCTGCATACCTTGGTAGCATCCGCAGATCGCGATCAGCAGGCCGAAAATGGGCGCCTTGACCAGCCCGACCCACAGATCGGTCAGCGGGACCACCTCGCGGATGCGCTGGATGTAGGTGATCGGCGGAATGTCGAGGTCGATCCAGCAGAATATGCCCCCACCAACGATTGCGATGATCGCGGCATAAAAGCCGAGCAGCGGCATCAGCACAACGGTGGCAAGCACGCGCGGCAGAATCAGCGCTTCCATCGGAGAGACCCCGATCGTTCGCATCGCATCCACCTCTTCGGCGAGCTTCATCGAACCGAGCTGCGCCGCGAACGCGCTCCCGGAACGGCCGGCGACCATGATCGCTGTCATCAGCACACCGAGCTCGCGCAGCGTGATCCGGCCGATCAGATTGACTGCGAAGACCTCGGCGCCGAACTGGCGAAGCTGAACTGAACCCTGCTGCGCTATCACGATGCCGATCAGGAAGCTCATCAGGCCGATGATCGCGAGAGCCTTGACCCCCACCACCTCGAACTGGCGGGCCACCGCATTGTACCGGAAGCGCTTCGGATGGCTGACCAACCCCCAAAGCCCGATCAAAGTCGCGCCGAAGAAGCCGACCAGGCCGACGAAGGAATGGAAGGTGACCGATGTCGCGTCGCCGATCTCGCGCAGCACGCGGACGAAGGGAGGACTGGCGTCGGGGCGGACCTTGAACGGCTTGTCCGCGGCCTCGAGTTGTTCGACCAGATGCGTTACGTCGTCATCCGCACCGACCAGCTCGGCGCCATGGTCGCGGATGAGACGATGGACCAGCCAGGCCCCGACCGTATCGATGCGATCGACGGCACTGAGGTCGATGCTTCGCGGCGCCTCCCCGAGCGCAGCCAGCCGTTGTGGGAGGTCGCCGATGTTCACCAGCGTCAGCTCGCCAGTGAAGCGCAGGCTTCCCTTTTCGAACTCGAAGTCTGCGGGCGCGTTCATCGCGCTCACAACTGATCGATTAAGGCGGGATCGGCAAGCACCCGAAATGAATTCCCCCGCATAGCGAATGTTCCTTATAGGCGCCCAAATGACCGAACTCGCCATTTACGATATGGACCGGACGATCACCCGGACAGGGACATTCACCCCGTTCATGATCCATGCCGCCATCCGGCTGGCGCCATGGCGGCTGATATTCGTGCCGCTCGCGGCGCTGGTGATGCTTGCTTATGTGCTGAAATTGATTGAGCGGAAGCGGCTCAAGGAGCTGAATCAGGCGCTGATGATCGGACGGCGCATCCATGCCGACAAGCTCGCCCCTGTCGCCGACAGCTTCGCCGCGAAGGTGATGCGCCGGAATGTGCGCCCAGGCGCGCTGCGGAGCCTGGCGGACGACCGTGCCGCCGGGCGGCGGCTTGTGCTGGCGACGGCCTCATCGCGCATCTGGGTGAAACCAATCGCCGCCAGGCTCGGGATCGACGACATCATCGCCACCGGCTCGATCACAGGGATCGACGATTATGTCAGCCACAAGGTCGACGGCGAGAATTGCTACGGGCCCACGAAGCTGCGCATGATAGAGGCATGGATGGCGCTCGAAAGGCTCGACCGCGATCAGTGCCGAATCGCCTTCTATTCGGACCATGTGTCGGATGTGCCGGTGCTCGAATGGGCGGACCGGCCAGTCGCGGCCAATCCTCATGCCGGACTGCGCGAGGAAGCTAGGCGGCGCGGTTGGACGATCGTCGACTGGCCATGAGGATCGAGGACATTTTTAAGATTGGCGCCTTACTCGGAGCACCTTTGCCGCTCATCCTGAACCGGGCTGAGCGGGTCAGAAAAACGGCTCTTCGCTCCATGCCGAGCGCCTTGCTTGCAACCGTCGATGCTGAAGCGCCGCCAAATGGTGAGACCGAGTCATTGCCATTGCCGGTTTGAAATCAACGTCCCGGAAGCTGGCCCGGAGACCTGCTGAAGGAAAACCGCCTAGCTCTGGACCGCAGCAGCAGCAGCCTGGCCGGCCTTGTAGATGAAGCCGTTGACCGGATAGGCGGTGTTGCCGACCTTCTGGATTGGCGCGAACCAGACCTTGACCTTGCTCCAGTCGTTGTTGGCGGAGGCATCAACGACGGTGACGTCGCGCTCGACCTGGCCCCGGCGACCATCGATGATCGACCAATTGGCATGGGTGATCTTGATGACCCGATCGCTGACGATGTCCGTCACCGTCGCGACATGGCCCGACCGCATCGAGCCGATCGCCTTGAACACCATCACCGAGCCGATTTGCGGCGTGCTGCCGCGAAGATATTTGCCAACCGCCTGATTCCACCAGCTAGCGGCAGCGCCGAACAGCTGAATTCCGGAGAACATTCGGGCGAACGGCGCGCACTGGATCGACTGTGCACTGGCCGCAGAGGGCGCAACGGCGACGGACGCAAGCAAAATGGCACCGGCAATCGCGCGCAACGTTTTCATCATTCGGTGGTTCCCCAACCTCGCTGAAGCCTGTCTAGGCGGTTCGATGCGGCGCAGAAAACCCCGTTTGGGTTAACCAAAGGTAATGACGCGGCGAGCCGTGGGGGGTACGCGGCGGGCCGAGCTGCACCGCGACAAATAGGCCTCAAGCACTGTCCGGCCTTGCCGATGAGGCATGCGAATCGGGGAGCCGCGCGGCGGGAACACGCAGCGTCCGGACAACGCCTACGCCGCTACGCTGTCGAAACGTATCGGCTTACCGGCCGCGCGGTTTGCCAGAGCTCCCTCCCACATGACGCGCTGACCACGGACGATCGTACCGACCGGCCTCCCGGTCAACGCCATGCCCGTGAAGGGCGACCAGCCGCATCGCGACGCGAGCCAGCTCTGCTCGATCACCCAGCGCGCCTTGAGATCGACGACGCTGAAGTCGGCGTCATAGCCGAGCGCGATCCTGCCCTTGGTCCGCAGCCCGAAGACGCGCTGCGGACCCGCCGAGGTCAATTCGATCAAATGCTGAAGGCTCAATCGGCCCTCGGCAACGTGGTTCAGCATCAACGGCAGCAGAGTCTGGACACCGGGCATGCCACTGGGGCTGGCCGGATAGGCTTGTGCCTTCTCCGCGATCGTGTGCGGCGCATGGTCCGATCCCAGCACATCGGGGACGCCCTGGCGAAGATAACGCCAGAGCCCCTCGCGATGCGCCGCCGAGCGGATCGGCGGGTTCATCTGCGCATAGGTTCCAAGCCTCGGATAGGCGTCCTCGCCGGCCAGCGTCAGATGCTGCGGGGTCACCTCGCAGGTCGCGATGTCCTTGTTTTCCGCGATCAGCGCGAGTTCGGCGGGCGTGGTGATGTGGAGGATGTGGATCTTGCGGCCGGTTTCCCGCGCAATGCGGAGGATGCGCCGGGTCGCGAGAAGCGCGCTCTCGTCGTCGCGCCAAACCGGGTGGCTCGACGGATCGCCCTCGACGCGTTCGCCCTGCCGCGCGATCATCCGCTGCTCATCCTCGGCATGGATCGCGACGCGGCGCCTGCCCGAGCGGAGCACGCGGGCGAGATGCTCATCCTCGGCGACGAGAAGATTCCCGGTCGAGCTGCCCATGAAGATTTTCACGCCGGCGGTGCCGGGCAGCTGCTCGAGCTCGGCAAGCGCGTCGGCATTCTCGGTGGTGGCGCCGACATAGAAGGCGTGATCGCACCACATTCGATCGGCGGCCCGGGCGAGCTTGTCGTTGACCGCTTCCGTCGAATCGGTGTTGGGCTTGGTGTTCGGCATCTCGAACACCGCGGTCACGCCGCCAAGCACCGCCGCGCGGCTGCCCGACTCGAGATCTTCCTTCGCCTCCAGGCCGGGCTCGCGGAAATGGACCTGGCTGTCGATCACGCCAGGCAGCACGTCGAGCCCGCGACAATCGATCACGTCGCCGGCGTCGCCATCCTCACCAATCGCGACGATCCTGCCGGCGCGCACGCCGACGCTGGTCTGTACCGGGCCGCCCACCGTCCAGACGGTGCCGTTGCGGAGGATCATGTCGTAGGTCGTGGCCATGCTTCTTCCCTTTTTGCCGCCTGCTTCCTACCTTCGCTCCATGGCCGGCACCACCCTCCAAGATCGTGCGCTGATCCGCGTCGGCGGTCCAAGCGTCCGGGATTTCCTCCAGGGGCTCGTAACCAACGACGTATCGGGCGCATTGCCCGTCTGGGCGGCGCTGCTGTCGCCACAGGGCAAGGCCTTGTTCGAGTTCATTGTCTGGCCGGACCCCGATAGCTCGTGCGACGATCTGCTGATCGACTGCGAGGCGGAACAGGCCGATTCGCTGGCAAGGCGGCTGTCGCTCTATCGCCTGCGCAAGCCGATCAGCATCGGACGCGACGATAGTCTGGCCGTGCATTGGGCGAAGCACGCCGGGCGCGGCGTGCCGGATCCTCGCCTCGCCGCGCTCGGCAGCCGCTGGCTGGCGCCGCCGGGCGAAGCCGCCGAAGGCTGGCACGACCATCGGCGCGCCCTTGGCGTTCCCGAAGGCAGTGGTGAAATCGGCTCGGACAAGAATCTTTGGCTCGAATGCAACGCCGATCTTCTGAACGGCGTCAGCTTCACCAAGGGCTGCTATGTCGGCCAGGAGAACACCGCGCGGATGAACTGGCGCAACAAGGTCAACCGGCGGCTGGTGATGCTGCCGGACGGATCGGTCGAGCGGCGCCAGATGGACGGGCTCGATCCGGCGCTGGTGCCGGACTGGATGAAGGCGGGGCTGGCGGAGGCCGGCTAGCCGTTCGCCCCGCGTGCGAAAGCGTGACGGCGATCGTCAGGGCCGATCCGCAAGCCCTGGTTTCGGCGCATTCCCGGCAGCGGCCAGGGCCTTTCTGTCGCATTGCAGCACCTTGCCAGTCCGGCCTTGTTGGCGTACCGGAATCGCGTCAGCCCGTGGCCGGATTCAACGCCGGCTGGCGACATCGCGCCGGGCTCCGTGCACTTCATGATGTGGGGATTATTATGAGCGTCTACCTGGATTATCTCGCTGAAATCGAAAGCAGGAAAATCCAGGGGCTCGCTCCCAAGCCGATCGACGATGGCGGCCTCATCTTCGAGATTATCGGCCTGATCAGGGATGCCGGCAGCGAGCACCGCGCCGATGCGCTCAAATTCTTCATCTACAACACGCTGCCCGGCACGACGAGCGCCGCGGCGGTCAAGGCGGGTTTCCTGAAGCAGATCATCCTCGGCGAAGCGGTCGTGCCCGAAATCACTCCCGCCTTCGCGCTCGAGCTGCTGTCGCACATGAAGGGCGGCCCCTCGATCACGGTGCTGCTCGATATCGCGCTGGGCGATGCGCCCGCGATCGCCGAATTGGCGGGCGAGGTGCTGAAGACGCAGGTCTTCCTCTACGACGCCGACATGCACCGGCTGAGCGAAGCCCATAATGCCGGCAATGCCGTCGCGACGGATATCCTTGAAAGCTATGCGAAGGCGGAGTTCTTCACCAAGCTTCCCGATGTCGAGAACGAGATCGAGGTCGTCACCTTCATCGCCGGCGAAGGCGATATCTCGACCGACCTGCTGTCGCCTGGCAACCAGGCCCATTCGCGTTCGGACCGCGAACTGCATGGCCAGTGCATGATCTCCCCCGAGGCGCAGCAGGCGATCGTCGCGCTCAAGGCGCAGCATCCCCGCAAGCGCGTGATGCTGATCGCCGAAAAGGGCACGATGGGCGTCGGCTCGTCGCGCATGTCGGGGGTGAACAATGTCGCGCTGTGGACCGGAAAGCCGCAGAGCCCCTATGTGCCTTTCGTCAACTATGCGCCGGTCGTCGCGGGGACCAACGGCATCTCGCCGATCTTCGCTACCACCGTCGACGTGACCGGCGGCATCGGCATCAACCTGAAGAACTGGGTCAAAAAGACTGGCCCGGACGGCAACCCGATCATCAACAATGACGGCAATCCGGTGCTCGAGGAGAAATTCTCGGTCGAGACCGGCACCGTCCTGAAGATCGACGTGAAGAACAAGAAGCTGCGTAACGAGCAGGGTGAAGAGCTGGTCGACGTCGCCGCCGCCTTCACCCCGCAGAAGATGGAGTTCATGAAGGCGGGCAGCTCCTATGCGATCGTCTTCGGCAAGAAGCTCCAGACCTTCGCCGCACGCACGCTCGGGATCGAACCGACCCCGGTCTATGCCCCGAACAAGGAAGTCACCGCCGAGGGCGTCGGCCTGACCGCGGTCGAGAAGATCTTCAACCGCAACGCCGTCGGCGTCACTGCGGGCAAGGTGCTCCACGCCGGATCGGACGTAAGGGTCAAGGTGAACATCGTCGGTTCGCAGGACACCACCGGGCTGATGACCGCGCAGGAGCTCGAGGCGATGGCGGCGACCGTCATTTCGCCGCTGGTCGACGGCGCCTATCAGTCGGGCTGCCACACCGCGTCGGTCTGGGACAAGAAGGCGCAGGCGAACATCCCGAAGCTGATGTCGTTCATGAACAATTTCGGCCTGGTCACCGCGCGGGATCCGAAGGGCGTCTATCATGCGATGACCGATGTGATCCACAAGGTGCTCAACGACCTGACCGTCGATGACTGGGCGATCATCATCGGCGGCGACAGCCACACCCGCATGTCGAAGGGCGTCGCGTTCGGCGCGGATTCGGGCACGGTGGCGCTGGCGCTGGCGACCGGCGAGGCGACGATGCCGATCCCGCAGTCCGTCAAGGTGACCTTCAAGGGCCGGATGCAGCCGCATATGGACTTCCGCGATGTCGTCCACGCGACCCAGGCGCAGATGCTTGAGCAGTGCGGCGGCGACAATGTCTTCCAGGGCCGGGTGATCGAGGTGCATATCGGCACGCTGCTCGCCGATCAGGCCTTCACCTTCACCGACTGGACGGCCGAGATGAAGGCCAAGGCCTCGATCTGCATTTCGGACGACGAGACGCTGATCGGCTCGCTGGAGATCGCCAAGGAGCGCATCCAGATCATGATCGACAAGGGCATGGACAATGCCGCCGGCACGCTGGCGAACCTGATCGCCAAGGCCGATGTCCGCATCTCCGAGATCCGCATGGGCGACAAGCCCGCGCTCAGGCCCGACGACAATGCCAAATATTTCGCCGAGGTTGTCGTCGATCTCGACCAGATCGACGAGCCGATGATCGCCGACCCCGACGTCAACAATCCCGACGTCTCAAAGCGCTACACCCATGATACAATCCGCCCGGTCTCCTATTATGGCGGGACCAAGAAGGTCGATCTGGGCTTTGTCGGCTCGTGCATGGTGCACAAGGGCGACATGAAGATCATCGCGCAGATGCTCAAGAATATCGAGAAGTCGGCCGGCAAGGTCGAGTTCAAGGCGCCGCTCGTCGTCGCCCCGCCGACCTACAATATCGTCGACGAGCTCAAGGCCGAGGGCGATTGGGACATCCTCGCCAAATATGCCGGCTTCGAATTCGATGACGACAAGCCGAAGACCGCCAACCGCACCGAATATGAGAATATCCTCTATCTCGAGCGGCCGGGCTGCAACCTGTGCATGGGCAACCAGGAGAAGGCCTCGAAGGGCGACACCGTCCTCGCCACCTCGACCCGCCTGTTCCAAGGCCGCGTCGTCGAGGACAGCGCCAACAAGAAGGGCGAATCGCTGCTGGCGTCGACCCCGGTCGTGGTGCTCTCGACGATCCTCGGCCGCACGCCGAGCGCCGACGAGTATAAGGCTGCCGTCGAGGGGATCGATCTGACAAAGTTTGTTCCGGCGAACGCGGCCTGAGCTATTTCGCGGTGGATGGGATCATCTGCCGGACCGGATCGAGCATGTCTGGCGACGGCCGAAATCCGTCCCTTCACCGTCACCCCGGCTTCAGGCCGGGGCGACGACGCAAAAATTTGGGAGGCCTGTTATATTTCCATGGCTGACCCCGTGGAGGACGGGGAGAAGCGGCTAGCCGGAGCTGGCTTCGCTGGGCGACGGATCGGCAGACAGGTTCGGGTGCCGTTGAGCAAGGTGCTCAAGGCCTGGCTCGATACGCCCAAAAAGGCCCGCCACCCCTACGCCGCCAGCTTCCTCAGCACATACTGCAATATCCCCCCATTGAGGAAATATTCCAGCTCGTTGACCGTATCGATCCGGCAGCGCGTCTCGAAGCTCTCGGTCGAGCCATCGGCGCGGGTCAGCTTTACGGTCACCTCCTGGCGCGGGCGCAGCCCGGCGACATTCTCGATCGTGAAGGTTTCGGTGCCGTCGAGCTTCAGCGTGTTGTGGTCGACCCCTTCGGCAAACTGGAGCGGCAGCACGCCCATGCCGACGAGGTTCGAGCGGTGGATACGCTCGAAGCTTTCGGTGATGACCGCGCGGACGCCGAGCAGGTTGGTGCCCTTCGCCGCCCAGTCGCGCGACGATCCGGTGCCATATTCCTTGCCGGCCATGACGACGAGCGGGGTGCCCTCTTCCTTATATTTCATCGCCGCGTCGTAGATCGCCATCACCTCGCCCGAGGGGATGTGCTTCGTCATGCCGCCTTCGATGCCGGGGATCATCTGGTTCTTGATGCGGATATTGGCGAAGGTGCCGCGCATCATCACGTCATGGTTGCCGCGGCGTGCGCCATAGCTGTTGAAATCGGCCTTGCTGACCTGATGCTCGGTCAGGAAGCGGCCGGCCGGGCTGTCGACCTTGATCGAGCCCGCCGGGCTGATGTGGTCGGTGGTGATCGAGTCGGCGAAGATCGCCAGCGGCCGCGCCTCGATGATGTCCTGCACCGGCGCCGGGGTCATCGACATGCCCTCGAAATAGGGCGGGTTGGCGACATAGGTCGAGCCCGCGCGCCAGCTATAGGTGTCCGATCCCTCGACCTCGATTGCCTGCCAGTTCCTGTCGCCCTGGAAGACATTGGCGTAGCGGTTCCTGAACATCTCGCTGTCGATCGCGGCGGCGACGGTGTTCGAAACCTCGGCGGTGGTCGGCCAGATGTCCTTCAGATAGATTTGCTTGCCGTCCTCGGTCTCGCCGATCGGCTCCTTGGTGATGTCCCGCGCGGTGGTGCCGAAGAGCGAATAGGCGACGACGAGCGGCGGCGAAGCGAGATAGTTGGCGCGCACGTCGGGCGAGACGCGGCCCTCGAAATTGCGGTTGCCCGAAAGCACCGCCGAGGCGACCAGATCGTTGGCGTTGATCGCCTTCGAGATCGGCTCGGCGAGCGGGCCGGAATTGCCGATGCAGGTCGTGCAGCCATAGCCGACCAGGTTGAAGCCGACCGCGTCGAGATCCTTCTGGAGGCCGACTCGCTCAAGATAATCGGTAACGACCTGCGAACCGGGCGCGAGGCTGGTCTTGACCCAGGGCTTCGCCTTGAGCCCGAACGCATTGGCCTTGCGCGCGACGAGGCCCGCGGCGACCATCACCGAAGGGTTCGAGGTGTTGGTGCAGCTGGTGATCGCGGCGATCACGACGTCGCCATGGCCGATGTCGAAGCTTTCGCCCTCGACCGGGACGCGCTTGTCGCCCTCGTCGCCCTTCTTGTAGCCCGAGGCGAGCTCATTGTTGAAACCCTCGTCGACCGAGTCGAGCAGCACCCGGTCCTGCGGGCGCTTGGGGCCGGCGAGCGACGGCTTGACGGTCGACATGTCGAGCTGGAGCGTGTCGGTGAAGACCGGATCGGCGGCGGTCGCGTCGCGCCACAGGCCCTGCTCCTTCGCATAGGCCTCGACCAGCGCGATCGTCTCCTCCGAACGGCCGGTCAGGCGCATATAGGTCAGCGTCGCGTCGTCGATCGGAAAGAAGCCGCAGGTCGCGCCATATTCGGGGGCCATGTTGGCGATCGTCGCGCGGTCGGCGAGCGACAGCGAGTTGAGACCAGGGCCGTAAAATTCGACGAAGCGGCCGACCACGCCCTTGGCGCGGAGCATCTGCGTCACGGTGAGCACCAGGTCGGTCGCGGTGATGCCTTCGACCAGCGTGCCCGACAGCTTGAAGCCGACCACTTCGGGGATCAGCATCGACACCGGCTGGCCGAGCATCGCCGCCTCGGCCTCGATGCCGCCGACGCCCCAGCCGAGTACGCCGAGGCCGTTGATCATCGTCGTGTGGCTGTCGGTGCCGACGCAGGTATCGGGATAGGCGACTTCGCTGCCCGAGCCGTCCGCCGAATACCACACCGCCCGCGCGATATTTTCGAGATTGACCTGATGGCAGATGCCGGTGCCCGGCGGCACCACCTTGAAATTGTTGAGCGCCTTCGATCCCCAGCGCAGGAATTCATAGCGCTCGCCATTGCGCGCATATTCGAGCGCGACATTTTCCTCGAACGCCTTGGGAGAGCCGAAGCTGTCGACCATCACCGAGTGATCGATGACGAGGTGGACGGGGACGAGCGGGTTGATCTTCTGCGCATCGCCACCGAGCGTGTTCATCGCATCGCGCATCGCGGCGAGATCGACGACGCAGGGGACACCGGTGAAGTCCTGCATCAGCACGCGCGCCGGACGATACTGGATCTCGCGATCAGACTTGCGGTCCCTGACCCAGTCGACAAGCGCCTGGACGTCCTCGACGGTGACGGTGACGCCGTCCTCGAAACGCAGCAGATTTTCGAGCAGTACCTTCATCGAGAAGGGCAGGCGGGAGATATCGCCCAGCTTCTCGGCCGCCTTGGCGAGTGAATAATAGGCGTAATGCTTGCCGTCGACGTTGAGGGTAGAGCGGGTCTTGAGTGTGTCCTGTCCGACGGCCGTCATGGCTTTGCCCCTATGCTGCAACTGCAAGTGCGAGAGCTAGGGGGCTATAGCGGCGAGGGTGGCCGAGGAAAAGGGCGGCGACGGCTTTTGCGGGCGGGCAGCCGAAAGCCCACTCCCCGGTAGGGAGAGAGCTATCGCATTTGCGTAGTCATCCCGAACTTCGTCTTCTCTACCTCCTCCCCACCCAGCCCCGCCCCGCCTCGCCGATCGGCCGACCGAGATCGTCGAACGCCTGCGCCACCGCCTGGGCGCTCGACAGGATGCCGAGCCCGCGATCGATCCCGCACAGGTCGCCGATCAGCGCGTGCGCGCGGCGCGGATCGTCCCGCGCCTCCGACACTATCCGGACCAGCAGCATCTCGGCGACTGTCGTGCGGCAGCAGCAGGCGGGCGCGATCATGATTGATCGCTGCGAAGCGCGCGCCAGTTCGGCCATCATCGCGCGGACCAGGACCAGCGGCCGGCGGAACGACAGGCCGAACGCGCCCATCATCAGGCTCGCGGCATAGGCATCGTTGAGCCCGCCCACCCCGATCCGACGCACCGCCTCGATCAGGATTCTCGCGCCGTACCCCGCGGGCGTGCCAGGGGACAGGGTGCTTGTGGGCGATGGGGCGTCTTCGGACATGCTGTTCTCCTCTCGATGAACAGAGAGAAGCAGTTCTGCTATTGCAAGTCAATCGCAACTAAAAATCCCCGGGCAGGTCGATCATGTCAGGACCGCGTCAGCACAATGGTGCAAGGGGGTTGGGCGTTTCGGTTTCCCTTGGGGGGCATTCCGCGCATCACGGCAGCACCGGCAAAGTCGGGCTGCCGCCCCGGTCATCGGTCGGAAGCGACGCCGGCCGGTTGCCGCGTCGTTTCGTCCGACTCACTTCCTCCGAGTCGGACGAAACGACGATTGGTAGGGAGAGGAGAGGGAAGGAAGCCGTGGCGGACGGCGCTATGCCCGCAAATCGTAACGTGAATAAAAAAATATTGTCGGTTCGGGCCCGAAATGGCTTGGGCCGCAACAGGCGAGCGTGCGCTTCGTCGAAGGAAGGCTACGCCCTTATTATGGCTCGACTTTTGTAAGCGAACTCTCGCTTTGCTGACCAAACTCTGACGAAGCAGTAAACGTCCTAAAAGGGGAAGGTCTGATCCAGACCAACCAAAATGGCCGAAAAATATGCACTTGCGGTCCAGCCCGTCAGGCTCTCGTCAGCGGAGTCGTGCCATAGCCCGAGTCCACGTTAACCTTGGATCAGGGGGTTTCGATGCGTACGATTAATATAATGCTACTGGCTACCGCTGCGATATTGGCGGCGCCCGCTACTGCGGCAGTTACCTTCGAACAGCAGAACCTTGGTTCTGGCACGACGGTGCACTTCGCGGGTGGTGACGATGGCACCGACAGTGAAGTTATCGGCTATGTGGGCGCTTCCGTCACGGACCCTGTCGTCCACGTCACGTCGGACGAGGACATCACGACGACGAACACGAGCGGCGACCCGATTTCGGATACTTCGATGGGTGTGGTGTGGGTCGGCGCGCCCAGTGGCACGGGTATCGACAATCTGACCTTCGCGCTCGATCCGGGCTTCACCTTCACCGGCATCGGTTTCAGCGTCAACAAGTTCCCGACAACCGGGCGGCCGACATCCCTCTCGGTCACGCTTTCCGGTGCTGGCTTCACCGATACCTTCACGCTGTTCGACGAGGACTCCGATCCGTTCGGCCAGTCGCCCGATCAGAAATTCTATCGCGCTCTGGCCACGGACGGTTACAAATTCACCTCGGTGACCTTCTCCACCTCGGCTGACGTACTCGGCATGGGTCATCTCAAGATCGACGGCGTCGCCGGACCTGCTCCTAGCGTCCCCGAGCCTTCGACCTGGGCCATGATGCTGATCGGCTTCGGCGGGGTCGGCATGTCGGTCCGCGCGCGCCGGCGCCGCACGGCGATGCCGGTGGTCGCGAGCTGATCGCACGTCGGGTTAGCCCGGCGGAGAAGTCTTGCTGGCCCTTTCCGCGCCTTTTGCGCGGGCGGTTGGCAGCGGGAAGAAAGGCGGCGTTCCTTCCAGGGCGCCGCCTTTTCGATTCCCTTGGCGTTTCGAGCTCAGGCACGGCCATTCTGCTGGTCCGTCCAAGGCGAGCTTCTGAGCCCCGATTCGCTGTTGGGCGCTATCGTGGCCATCGCGCGCCCGAATTGCTGCTGCGGGGCGGAGTCATTTCTTGGTTAAAACGAGCTGTCGGGGCCGCGGATCGTGCCAAAATGACGCAGACTGTTTCGAAATGGTTTAATAATCGTTAAATCGCCCACCGCACCTCTCCTCCCACACATTCACGTCAGGTTCTGGTCAGGAAACCATGCGAATGGGCTTCCATTGCGCTCTATGGGTTTGGCTCCGCAACGATCGACGTTGCTGGGCCGCCATCGCTCGAGGCGTTAGTTGCTTTAAACCCGGATCGGCGATCCAGGTAGTTGGGGGTAATTATGAAGAAGCTTTTCGTTCAGGTTGGCGCGGCCGCGCTGATCGCGGCTTTTGCCGTCGGTCCGGCGCAGGCTCTGACTTTCGTATCGCAATTGGAATATAAGGATACCGGCGGCTCGGGTCCTGCCAAGGGAGCATCCTATGGCACCGTCACCGCCGAGGATCAGGCCGACGGCAAGTCGGTGAAGATCACCGTCCAGCTGGCAGATGGCGCGCGCTTCCTGAACACCGGCGGCCCGCACGAGCCGTTTGTCTATAATCTGACCGACAACCTTTCCGTCAATCTGTCGGCTCAATCGGCCCTCGACGGCTTCAAGGCCGGCGTCACCCCGTTCGATGCCGATGCTGGCGGCTATGACCCGACCCCTGGCAGCGGCGCCTATAATTTCCAGTCGACGCCGTTCGGCTATTTCACCAACAAGATTGGTTGCTGCCTTAAGGTCACCGAACATCCGGAGATAGTTGTTCCTCCGGTGGATGTGCCGCCCGAATATTTTACGAGCGGTCCGAAGAAGGGGCAGATCAAGAAGGCTGGATACACCATTCCGGGATACACCATCCCGGCCGGCGCAACCGAATATGACGAGAAGAACGGCGCAGCCAATGCCGCCACCTCGCAACTGGTCTTCACCGTCTCGTCGGCCGACGCCTTCTCCTTCGCGGGCATCAATCCGAACATCGATCTCAACACCGGGATCCTTGTCGCCCCCGGCAGCGGCAATCACTTCAAGTCCAACACCAGCGGCGCCCAAGGCGGCGGCTGGTGGTTCGCGGCCGACATAGTGACCACCAGCGGCGCGACGTTCAACGTCGCCGCGCGCGACGCGATCACCAACGTCACCCCGTCGGTCCCCGAGGCTTCGACCTGGGCGATGATGCTGGTCGGCTTCGGTGGTGTCGGCCTCTCGATCCGCTCGCGCCGTCGGCGGCAGACCCCTGTGGTCGCCGCCTGAGCCTCGCGCTGGCCCCCAGATCGTTCTTAATCTGACCCGCTCACCCTGTCTTGAAGGGGCCCTTCGAGACAGGTGAGCGGACAGAGGTGAGTTCGATTGATCGCGCGCTACTGTAGCCGCCAGGGCCTCAGTCGACGACCACGCCGTTCCGTTCCAGCGCCTCGCCCGCGAGGTAGAGCGAACCGGCGATCAACACGACAGGCGGTATCGCTCCCGGCGATGCCGCCTGTTCGATTCGCGCCAGGGCTTCGTCCATATCGTCGGCGGGTTGGGCCGCATGGCCGGCCAGCCGCGCGATCTCCGCGAGGCTCGCCGGCGCATGATGCGCGTGGCCGCGCACCGGCACCATATGAAAATCGGCCGGGAGCTTGCCGATCGCGGCAAGGAAGCCGCCCGCATCCTTGTTCGCGAGCAGGCCGAGGATGATGTGCAGCGGCCGATCCGGCGCGACGTGCCCGCGCAGGAAATCGCCGATGACGCGGCCGGCCGAAGGATTATGCCCGCCATCGACCCACAATTCGGACCCGGGCGGCAGCCGCTCGACCAGCTTTCCCTCGCGCAGATGCTGGAGACGCGCGGGCCAGTCGGCCCAGCCCATCGCCGCGCGGATCGCCGATGCCGGGATGAGCAGCTTCGACTGATGCCGCAACATCGCGATCGCAAGCCCGGCATTCTGCGCCTGATGCTGGCCGGCCAGTCCGGGCAGCGGCAGATCGAGCTTTCCCGCCGCGTCGCGATAATGGAGCTGGCGCCGATAGGCGACGCTGTCCCATGAGCCGCCCTTGACATGCCAGTCCGCGCTGGCGGCGCGGATAACCTCGCCGACGCGGTTGGCGACGCCAGCGGGATAGTGGAGCGTCACGATCGGCACGCCCGGCTTGGCGATGCCGGCCTTTTCGGCGGCGATCTCTTCGATCGTCTCGCCGAGGAACGCCTGATGGTCGAGCCCGAGTTGGGCGATACCGCAGATCGCCGGATCCGGAATGATATTGGTCGCATCGAGCCGCCCGCCGAGGCCGACCTCGACGATACTGGCGTCGGCCGGCACCCGCGCGAAAGCGAGCAGCGCCGCCGCCGTCGTCACCTCGAAGAAGCTCGCCCCGACATCGCCGCCCGCATCGAGCACCTCGGCAAGCAGCGGCGCCAGTTCGGCATCGGTGATCAGTTCGCCAGCGAGGCGGATGCGTTCGTTGAAGCGGATCAGATGCGGGCTGGTGAAGACGTGCGCGGTCATCCCCGCCGCCTCGATCGCGGCCCGCAAATAGGCGCAGGTCGATCCCTTTCCGTTGGTGCCGGCAACATGGAAGACCGGCGGCAGCCTGCGCTCGGGATGGTCGAGCCGTTCCATTAGCCGCGCGATCCGGTCAAGCCCGAGCATGTCGGCACCGGGCGACAGCCGCGCGAGACGGTCAAGCTGCGCCTGGACGGCGGGATCGGAGGAGACGGCGTGGTCGAACATGGGCTCTTTTAAAACCCTCCCCTTCAGGGAGGGGAGGGGTGAGAGCGGGCCAATCCGCTCGATATCACGCCGCCTTCTTTCCCGACGCCGGCGTCAGATAATCGATCAGCCGCGCGAGTTCCGCGCGCAAGTCATGCCGCCTGACAACCATGTCGAGCATGCCGTGATCGAGCAGATATTCGGCGCGCTGGAAGCCTTCAGGAAGCTTCTCGCGGATGGTCTGCTCGATGACCCGCTGGCCGGCGAAGCCGATCAGCGCGCCCGGCTCGGCGAGCTGAACGTCGCCGAGCATCGCATAGGAAGCGGTGACCCCGCCGGTCGTCGGGTCGGTCATCACGACGATATAGGGCAGGCCTGCCTCGCGCAGCTTGGCGATCGCCACCGTCGTCTTCGGCATCTGCATCAGCGAGAGAATGCCTTCCTGCATCCTCGCGCCCCCCGCCGCCGTGAAGATCAGATAAGGGCATTTGTCAGCGATCGCCGCCTCGACCCCGGCGACGAAAGCCGCGCCGACCGCCATCCCCATCGAACCGCCCATGAACGCGAAATCCTGCACCCCGACGACGGCCTTGAAACCCTCGATCGTGCCGCTTGCGTTAACGAGAGCGTCCTGCTCACCGGTCGCGGAACGGGCTGCCTTGATCCGATCGGCATAACGCTTGGAGTCGCGGAACTTGAGGGGATCCTCACGCACCTGCGGGCTCGGCAGCAGCGTGTAGACGCCATTGTCGAACAGCTGATCGAAGCGCGCATCGGGACCGATGCGGCCATGGTGGTCGCACTTTGGGCAAACCGAGAGATTTGCCTCATATTCCTTGGCGAAGATCATCTGCTGGCATGACTGGCATTTGTGCCAGAGATTATCGGGCGACTCGCGCTTCGAGATGAACGGGATCTTCTTGCGGACGCTGTCGAGCCAGCTCATGCGGCCTTCTCCTTCGTAGCGCGGCGGATCGCCGCGCTGAGGGTGGCGGTGAAATCGCGGACCTTCGGGGCAGCCGCCGCCCCATTTTCGCCAATCAGCTCGACGATGGCCGAGCCTACCACGACGCCGTCGGCTACCCGTCCGATCGCCTCGGCCTGCTCGGGCCCGCGTACGCCGAAGCCGACGGCAACCGGAAGGCCGGTCGCCGCCTTGAGCCTGGCGACCGCAGCCTCAATGCTCGCCTGCCCGGCCTGCTGCATTCCGGTGATGCCCGCGACCGAGACATAGTAGAGGAAGCCGGACGCGCCTTCGAGGACCGCCGGCAGCCGCGCCGCATCGGTGGTGGGGGTCGCCAGCCGGATCAGGTCGAGCCCCGCGGCGCGCAGCGCGGGGCCGAGGTCGCGGTCCTGTTCGGGCGGCAGATCGACACAGATCACGCCGTCGACCCCCGCCCCCGCCGCCTCGTTCGCGAACCACTCGGCGCCACGGCGCAGCATAGGATTGGCATAACCCATCAGGACGAGCGGCACGGCCGGGTGCCGGGTCCGGAACGCCGCGGCGATGCGCAGCAGATCGGCGGTGGTCGTACCGGCGGCGAGTGCGCGCAGATTGGCGCGCTGGATCGCCGGACCGTCGGCCATGGGATCGGTGAAGGGCATGCCGAGCTCGATCACGTCGGCGCCGCCCTCGACCAGCGCGTCGAGCATCGCATCGGTGTCGGCCGGGCTGGGATCACCGCCGGTGACGAACGCGACCAGTGCGGCGCGGCCCGCGGCGCGGGTCCGCGCGAACGTGGCGGCAAGGCGGCTCATATCTTCACCCCCAGCGCCTTGGCGACGGTGAAGATGTCCTTGTCTCCCCGGCCGGAAAGGTTGACGACGATGATCTTGTCGCTGCCCATCGTTGGCGCGAGCTTTTCGACCGCGGCGATCGCATGTGCCGATTCGAGCGCGGGGATGATGCCCTCCAGCTCCGCCAGCCGCTGAAAACTCGCCAAGGCCTCGCTGTCCGTCACCGGCACATAATCGACGCGGCCAATATCGTTGAGCCAGCTATGCTCGGGACCGATCCCCGGATAGTCGAGCCCGGCCGAGATCGAATGCGCTTCGGTGATCTGCCCGTCGCTGTCCTGAAGCAGATAGGTGCGATTGCCGTGGAGCACCCCGGGCGATCCGCCCGCCAGGCTGGCGGCGTGCCTTTCGGTGTCGATCCCTTCGCCGGCTGCCTCGACCCCTATCATCCTGACGCCGTCGTCATCGAGGAAGGGATGAAACAGCCCGATCGCGTTCGATCCGCCGCCGACCGCCGCGACCAGCAGATCGGGCAGCCGACCCTCGGCCTCAAGGATCTGCACGCGCGCTTCGTCACCGATCACCGACTGGAAATCGCGTACAAGCTCGGGATAGGGATGCGGACCCGCCGCCGTACCGATGATGTAAAAGGTATCGTGGACGTTGGCCACCCAGTCGCGCAGCGCCTCGTTCATCGCATCCTTCAGCGTCTGCGATCCCGAGGTCACCGGCTGAACTTCGGCGCCCAGCAGCTTCATCCGGAAGACGTTGGGCTGCTGCCGCTCGACGTCGACCGCTCCCATGAAGATCGTGCACGGCAGGCCGAAGCGGGCAGCCACGGTCGCGGTCGCGACGCCGTGTTGACCGGCCCCGGTCTCCGCTATGATCCGGGTCTTGCCCATCCGCCGGGCAAGCAGGATCTGGCCGATGCAGTTGTTGATCTTGTGCGCGCCGGTGTGATTCAGGTCTTCGCGCTTCAGATAGATCTTCGCGCCCCCGAGATGCTCGGTCAGCCGCTCCGCATAATAGAGCGGACTCTCGCGGCCGACATAATGGGCGAGCAGATCGTCGAACTCGGCCTTGAACGCCGGGTCGGCCTTGGCCGCGCGATATTCGCGTTCGAGGTCCAGGATCAGCGGCATCAGCGTCTCGCTGACATAGCGCCCGCCAAATTCGCCGAAATTGCCCTGCGCGTCGGGACCGCTGCGCAGCGAGTTTGCACGTGCCGTCATAATGTTGCGACCCGTTGAAGGAAGGCGGCGATCTTGTCCACTTCCTTGATGCCTGGCGCGCATTCCACTCCCGACGAAATATCGACGAGCCGGGCGCCGGTGACGCCCGTCGCGCGCTCGACATTGTCGATGTCGATGCCTCCCGACAAAGCCCAGCGCCGGGGATGGCGGAAGCCGTCGAGCAGCGTCCAGTCGAAGCGAAGGCCCATCCCGCCGGGCAATGTGCCTTCGGGCGTCTTGGCATCGTAGAGGATAAGGTCGACCAGCGGCGCGTAGCGGCGCGTAGCCTCCAGGTCCGCGCGGGCGCGCACCGGGATCGCCTTCCAGAGTTTCGTTGTCGGATAGCGGCTGCGCAGAGCGGCAAGGCGCTCCGGGGTTTCCGCGCCATGGAGCTGGAGCGTATCGACGCCGGCATCGACGACTTGATCGATCAGCGCGTCCTCGGGATCGACCAACACGCCGACCCTTCCGACGTGCGTCGGCACGTCACGGGCGAGCATTGCCGCCTGTTCGATCGTGACATGGCGGGGGCTCTTCGGAAAAAAGACCAGGCCGATATGCGTCGCCCCGTGACGCACCGCGGCGCCGACGGTGTCAGACGTGGAAAGCCCGCAGATCTTGGCGCTTACGCTGTGCATGATCAGCATGTCGGCTTGCCGGTCGACTTCGTCAACCCGTCGTCGCGTTCGGCCTCGGACGCTGATGATGATAGCCGCGAATCCCGTGACCGCCACGCGACCCGCCAGAAACCCCTAATCCACCGCCTCGGCGATCTGGGTCAGATAGTCGGGATCGATGATGTTGATCTTGCCCTGGGTCAGCTCGATCACGCCTTCACTCGCCCATGCGGCGAGCTGGCGGTTTATGTTCTCGCGGCTGATGCCGACGAAGCTGCCGAGTTCGGACTGACTGATGCCGCGCGTCAGCCGGGTGCCCTCGATCTTCTGGTCGGTCAGCCGCTTGAGATAGCGCGCAAGACGGGGCCCGGTCGAGAAGGCCCGGTCGCTTTCGATCGTGATGTCGGTTTCGCGGAGCCGCCGCGCCATCTCGCGCAGCAGCCGGATCGCGACCTTGGGATGATGTTCGACATAGTCGAGAAAGGCGGTTCGAGACACGCGCATCACCCGCCCCGGCCACATCGCTGTGGCGGATGCGGTGCGCGGCTGGCCATCGAGTACGGCGATCTCGCCAAGCACAGCGCCGGCCTCGGCATAATCGAGGATGATCTCACGACCGTTGGGCGTCACCATCGAGACACGGACCACCCCGTCCAGCACGATGACCAGCGATTTGCCTTCGTCGCCCTGCGCCAGGATTTCTTCGTTGGTCTTGGTGTTCTGGAGCGTTCCTATGGCGAGCAGATCCGCCAGCTCGCCCTCGGTACAATCGGCGAACAGGTTGCCCCTGGGCAAATGCGCTGCGAACTCTGTCGGCGTCATAAACTGAACCCCACTGGCGATCCCCATCGCCACGATGATCAAGGTGCCGCGTCCTCCGCCCGTTGGCAAGTCGGAGACCGATCCGATCCGGCCGGGTCACGCGTCGCAAGCCGACACGGACAAACCCGGGCCCCGGAATCAGAACAGCCCGCCGCCAAGCATCAGGCGCAGCCCGCCGGCGACCAGCACGAAGATGTTCAGTCGCCTTCCGCCGGGGCGCTCGGAGGCCATGCCGATGCCTGCGCCGAGCAGAGAGATCGGGAGGACGGCCCAGTTCAACCAGCCGAGCAGCGGCACGAAGGCGATGATCGCCCCAAACAGGGCAACGGCGCCAAGCAATAGTGAGACGAGGTTCAGCATCGGCGCATCTTCCCGGACCCAGGTCCGAATGGCAAGGCCGCCCCGGATATAGACACTCTTGCCATGCCCCGCCCGTACCGGCGGCCCGTCCACTGGCGCCTTTGCGCCGGCTTCGCTACACGGCGGCCATGTCCCCTATTTTCATAGTCATGGTCGGCGGTGCGATCGGCGCGGGTTTCCGCTATCATATCGGCATGGTCGCACTCCGGCAGCTTGGTCCGGGCTTTCCGTTCGCCACCTGGCTCGTAAACCTGCTCGGCGGCCTGCTGATGGGCGTGCTCGCCGGTATCGTCGCACGCGCTCCCGCGGAAGCGGAACCGTTGCGGCTGTTCCTTGGTGTCGGCGTGCTGGGCGGCTTCACCACCTTCTCGGCATTCAGCCTCGAGACCTTCGACATGCTGACGCGGGGAGATTATGCAATAGCCGGCGCCTATGTGGTCTCGTCGGTCGCCGGATCGGTGCTGATGCTGTTGCTCGGCCTCGGCCTGTCGCGGCTGATCGCATGAGCGCGACCCCGCCCGCCGAGGCGCGCCAGTTCGTCGTGGCCGACGACGACGACGGCATCAGGCTCGATCGCTGGTTCAAGCGGCATATGCCCGATACCAGCTTCAACATCGTCTCGCGCTGGGCGCGCACCGGCCAGATTCGCATCGACGGAAAGCGCGCCGACCCCGGCGACCGCATCGAGGCGGGGCAGACGATCCGCCTACCGCCCGCCGAAGTTGCGGCGGGCGCAACCGCCGCCAAGGACAAACGCCCCGTCAGGCCGCGCGTCCTGCTGACCGACGACGAGACGGCGCTGGTCCGTTCGTTCGTCATCCATCAGGACAGGCAGGCGATCGTCATCAACAAGCCGCCCGGACTCGCGACGCAGGGCGGCACCAAGACCGATCATCATGTCGACAGGCTTCTCGACGGCCTCCAGTTCGAGGCGGAAAGCCGACCGAAGCTCGTCCACCGGCTCGACAAGGACACGTCCGGCGTGCTGCTGCTTGCGCGCACCTCGCGCGCCGCGGCGCATTTCGCCAAGACCTTCAGCAGCCGCACCGCGCGGAAGGTCTATTGGGCGATCGTCGCGGGCGTTCCTTCGATAACCGACGGCATGATCGAACTGCCGATCGCAAAGCAGCCGGGCAGCGGCGGCGAGAAGATGCATGTCGACGAGAAAGAGGGCAGCCCGGCACGGACCCGCTACCGGGTGATCGAGCGCGCCGGCAACCGGGCCTGCTGGGTCGAGCTGCAACCCTATACGGGCCGCACCCATCAGCTTCGCGTCCATATGGCGGCGATCGGCCATCCGATCATCGGCGACGGGAAATATGGCGGCGCGGAAGCCTTTCTGTCGGGGAATATCAGTCGCAAGATGCACCTTCATGCACGGCGGCTCCGCGTCGATCATCCCGACGGAGGCCAGATCGACGTCGTTGCCGAGCTGCCCGACCATTTCGCCGAATCGCTTCGTCATCTCGGCTTCGAGCAAAGCGAAGGAGATTTGCCGATCGACGACGTCAAGTTCGCCGATACCGCCGAGGGGAAGCGCCGTCTCGCCGCCGCGAAGGCCAAGGAGGCGCGCAAGGCGCGACGCGGCGAACGAAGAGGGCGGGCGCGCTCATGAACCGGCTCGCAGTCTTCGACTGCGACGGCACGCTCGCCGACAGCCAGGCGATCATCTGCCGCGCGATCCGCGAGGCCTTCGTCTCCGAAAAGCTCGCGCCGCCGGCCGATGCGGCGATCCGCCGGGCCGTCGGACTCAGCCTTCCCGAAGTGATGCGCGTGCTGTTGCCCGAAGCGGATCGCGAGTTCCATGTCCATCTAGCCGAATGCTACAAACGCCATTTCCAGAGCCTTCGCGCCGCCGGGCTGGTCGAGGAGCCGTTATTCCCCGGAATCGCCGATGCGCTTGCCGCGCTCGAAGCCGATGGCTGGCTTCTCGCCGTCGCAACCGGCAAGTCCGATCGCGGGCTGCTCCACCTGCTCGACCACCATGGCATCTCCGGATGCTTCGTCTCGCTGCAAACCGCGGATCGGCACCCGTCCAAGCCGCATCCTTCCATGTTGCTCCAGGCAATGGCGGACGCGGGCGCGATGCCGCGCACCACCGTCATGATCGGCGATACAAGCTTCGACATCGGCATGGGAATCAATGCCGGTTGCTCGACGATCGGGGTCGCGTGGGGCTATCATGAAGCCGAGGAGCTGTTCGAGGAGGGCGCGCATTTCGTCGCCGACCAGCCGGACGAACTGCCTGCAATCGCCGCGCTGGCACTAGGCGGACCAAGCTAGCGCATCGACAGCGAATCCGACGAGGGAAAGCTCAAGAGGCGGTTTTCCACGCGTCGCGAGATGTGTACAGCCCGCCCATGAAGCGCTTCTACAAGACGGCCGTCGCCGAGCCCCTCGGCGGCGGCCACGCCATCAAGCTCGACGGTCGCGGCATCAAGACCCCCACGCGTGCCGATCTGATCGTGCCCACCTCCGCGCTGGCGGCGACGATCGCGGCCGAATGGGACGCGCAGGGCGAAACTGTCGAACCGCGATCGATGCCGCTGACCGGCCTTGCGAACGCCGCGATCGATCGTATCGCACCGGATCCTGCGGCGTTCGCCGCTTCGCTCGCCGCCTATGCCGAGAGCGACCTGCTTTGTTACCGGGCCGACGCGCCCGCGAAACTGGTCGCGCGTCAGGCAGAGCAGTGGGATCCGCTGCTTGCCTGGGCGTGCGGCCGCTACGATGTGCACTTCGAGGTGACTGAGGGAATTCTTCACAAAGCGCAGCCCGCCGAGACCCTTGCCCGGCTCGGCCAGGCGCTGCTCGACTTTGACCCGTTCCATCTGGCGCCGCTCCACCCACTCGTCACGATCGCAGGATCCCTTATCGTGGCGCTGGCGATCGTCGAGGGCCAGATCGACGTCGAAACCGCCTTCGCCACCGCCCATCTCGACGAGCTGTGGCAGGTCGAACATTGGGGTGAGGACGAACTCGCCACGCGCGCGCGCGAAAGCCGCCGTGCCGATTTCAAAGCCGCGGCGCGCTTTCTGGCCCTGCTGATGTGACCGTCAGCCTTGTATGCCGCCCCGCGGCAGGAACCAGCGAACGATGATCAGTCCAGCCACCGAAAGGCCGATAAAGTCGCTGATAAACAGATAGATCCAGTAGCCCCAGCCGAAATGGTTGAAGATCGGTTGACCAATCTCGGTATAGAGCGTGATCGCGAAGGCGAAGAGCAGCATAACCCGCGCCCGGCTGGCGAAATCGGTGACACGCGAAGCGATGCCGGCCATGGCAAGGGCGAGCAACAGGCCGGTGGCCAGCGCGAGGATGAAACCGGTGCCGAGCGACGCCCCGTCAACGACCGGGAAGCCGGACGTGTTGAAATGGACCATCGCCACCGGGCCCTTGCCGTAGAGAACCGATCCGGCGGCGCTGTCCGGCGCCGGGATCAGATAGGCGCCGGTTCCGGTCGGGCTCAGCGTCTCGGCAAGCGCCGCATGGGCCGCTGCGGTCTCCGCCTCGCCGAGCCTGGTAAAGGCGAGGCGGCTGAGCGGCGTCCCCCAGAAAAAGAAGCCGATCAGATATAGCGCGGCGCCGGCGATGGTGCCGCCGAGCAACGTCTTGGCCATTCGAGCTTCCTCCCGCATCAATGTACCGATCGACGCTAGGCCCGACCTCGTTGCACGCAAGCAATTGTGCGGTGGGCCGTGGCAGCCGTCGGACCGTCACGCTTGCACGGGCGGCGGTCAGTCCTCGATGGCGCGCATCAGCTTGCGAACAAAGCCTATCAAACCCGTCTGGCGGCTTCGCTTGAGGCGTTCCGCCTCGAGGATCGTCTTCACCTCGTCGAAGCAGCGATCGATATCGTCGTTGATCAGGACATAGTCATAGCCGTCCCAATGGCTGACCTCGGCGGCCGCGCGCTGCATGCGGTCCGCGATCACGTCATCGCTGTCGGTGGCGCGGCGGCGAAGGCGGTCCTCGAGTTCCACCATCGACGGCGGCAGTATGAATATGCGGACGACGTCGCCGCCACAGGTCTGATGAAGCTGCTGCGCGCCCTGCCAGTCGATGTCGAACAACACGTCCAGCCCCGCGTCGAGCATTTCGTAGATCGGCTTTTTGGGGCTGCCGTAGCGATGATTGAAAACGTGCGCCCATTCGAGGAACTCGTTGTTCGTCGTCATCGCCCGGAAGCGTTCGAGATCTACGAAATGATAATCGGCCCCGTCGACTTCACCCGGACGCATTGGCCGCGTAGTCGCGGAAACCGACATTTGGAGATTGGTGTCGGCAGCCAGGAGACGTCGGGCGATGGTGGATTTCCCCGCCCCCGACGGCGAAGATAGCACGAACAGGACGCCACGGCGATCGAGGGTCAGATGAGCCATGGCGGCACTTGCCCCGGACGTAGCGCCCGCGTCAATCTCCGATCGCGCGGAAACCCACCAGCACTCTCAGATTGCGGGCCGGACATCCCGAGCAGGGCGGTCTGACTTGCGGCGGTCATAGGCCTTCTTGGCGACATAAGCACCACCAGCCAGAAGACCGATGGGGCCGAGGCGCCGCATCAGCCCGACACTCGCGGCGCCCAGCAGCGCGCCCTTCATGCCACCCTGACCGTCGCGCCTGTCGATCTCGCGTCCGACGAGAGCACCGATAATCTTGCCGATCATGCGTTTTCTCCGAAATGGTATCACCAAGAACCGCCCGGCTGCCGCGGAGGTTCCGGTCGTTCGCGATGCCGGTCGACATCTTCGCGCCCCACCATATATTCCGCGCGCACTACCCGCTCGAATGTCGCTTCATCGACCAACCCCAGCGCAAGCCCGGCCTCCTTTAGCGTCAGCCCTTCCCGGTGCGCATATTTGGCTATCTTCGCGGCATTGTCATAGCCGATTTCAGGCACGAGCGCGGTTACCAGCATCAGCGATCGGTCAACGAGATCGGCAATGCGCGCCCGGTCCGGCTCGATGCCCTTCAGCACGCGCCGGGTGAAGCTTTCCATGGCCACGCTCAGCAGATCGATCGATCGCAGCACCGCAGCGCCGATCAAGGGCTTGAAGACGTTGAGCTCAAGATGCCCCTGGAGCCCGCCGGCCGTCACCGCCTGATGATTGCCGATCACCTGCGCGGCAACCATCGTGAGCATCTCTGCCTGGGTGGGGTTGACCTTGCCCGGCATAATCGAACTGCCGGGCTCATTTTCGGGGAGTATAAGTTCGCCGAGCCCGGAGCGCGGCCCCGAACCGAGCAGGCGGATGTCATTCGCGATCTTGCTCAGCCCAACCGCGAGCGTGTTCAGCGTGCCCGACAGATGCACAAGCGCATCGTTGCTCGCCAGCGCCTCGAACTTGTTGGGCGCGGTGACGAAGGGCAGGCCCGTCAGCGCCGCTATCTCCGCCGCGACCGCTACGGCGAAGCCCGGCGCGGCATTGAGCCCGGTTCCCACCGCGGTACCACCCTGCGCCAGCTTGACGATGCCACCATTGATTGCGCCTTCGAGCCGCTTGCGGCTGGCGATCAGCTGCGCGGCATAGCCTGAGAATTCCTGGCCAAGCGTCAGCGGGGTCGCATCCTGGAGGTGGGTGCGGCCGATCTTGACGATATCGTCCCAACGCTCGACCTTCTCGACCAGGTCGGCCAGCATCGCGTCGAGCGCCGGATAAAGGCGCCGGTGAACGGCGAGGGCAGCGGCGATGTGGAGCGCGCTGGGGAAACTGTCGTTCGACGACTGCCCCATGTTGACATGGTCGTTCGGATGGACCGGCGCCTTGCCGCCGCGCTCGCCGGTCAGCAGCTCATTCGCGCGGCCGGCGATCACCTCGTTGACGTTCATGTTGCTTTGGGTGCCCGACCCCGTCTGCCAGATGACGAGTGGAAACTGGTCATCGAACCGCCCCTCGATCACCTCAACGGCCGCCGCCTCGATCGCGTCGGCCAGTTTCGCATCCAGGCCATGAGCGCGGTTCACCCGTGCCGCCGCCTTTTTGACGATGGCGAGCCCGTGGATGATTGCGATCGGCATCCGTTCGGTCGGGCCAAACGGAAAATTCTCGATCGAGCGCTGGGTTTGTGCGCCCCAATAAGCGGAGGCGGGCACCTCGATGGCTCCGAAGCTGTCGGTTTCGCTGCGGGTGTCGGGCATCCCTCATCTCCTGGGCTGTGTCCGGGCGAGATAGGGTGCTCGGCGTCCGAACCCAAGCCGCCATGCCTGTCTGGGCCTTCCAGCTCGCCTACAGCTATCGCCCCGCGTCAGGACAAGAGGTGGAAGCCGCCGATCTATTTCTTTCGCGTGAAATCGACCGAAACGACATTGGAGCCGTCCTCAGCCGCCGCCGGCGGATTGCCGGGAACGTCGTTGCCGGCCGAGCTGTGGCCAGTATCCTCGGCCTCGTCGTCGATCTGAGCCTGAAACTGGAGGGCGAAGTTGACGGCCGGATCGACGAAGCCGGTCACCGCTGCGAACGGGATGACGAGCTTCGCCGGCACCTGATTGAAAGACAGGCCCACCTCGAAGCTGTCCGGCTTCACCTTGAGATCCCAGAAGCGGTTCTGAATGACGATCGTCATCTCGTCGGGAAAACGCTCGATGAGATGCTTGGGAATATCGACCCCCTGCCCCTGGGTCTTGAAGGTGATGTAGAAATGATGTTCGCCGGGCAGCCCCCCACCCTTTTCGACCTCGCCCAGCACCCGTCCGACCACCGCGCGCAGCGCATCCTGCACGATCTCGTCATAGGGAATCAGGCTGTCGGGCGTCTGCTCGGTCATGTTGCTGTCGTGAACGCTGGGCCTTTCCGGGTCAAGTCGCGCATTGCAGCATCGATCAGGCTCGCTATAGCGGCGCCGTTGCGATGTGGAGATTTTACCACAGAGGTGCGAGGCGATGACGATGCGGACAGCGGCGATCAGGCGCAAAACGAGCGAAACCGACATTCTTGTCGAATTGAACCTCGACGGCACCGGCCGCTATGAAGTCTCGACCGGGATCGGTTTCCTCGACCATATGCTCGAGCAACTCTCGCGTCATTCGCTGGTGGACCTCAAGGTCGCGATCTCGGGTGACCTCCATATCGATCAGCACCACACCACCGAGGATTCGGGCATCGCGATCGGCGAGGCGCTGGCGGAAGCGCTGGCGGACAAGAAGGGGATAACCCGATATGGCCATGCCTACGCGCCGATGGACGAGACGCTCAGCCGGGTCGCGCTCGATATCTCGGGCCGGCCTTATCTGGTGTGGAATGTGGGCCTCTCCGGCCCCCGGCTCGGCGAATGGGACACCGAACTGATCGAACACTGGTTCCACAGCTTCTCGCAGGCAGCCGGCATCACGCTGCACGTCGAAACCCTCTACGGCTCGAACAACCATCATATCGTCGAGAGTTGCTACAAGGGCCTTGCCCGGGCGCTGCGCACCGCGGTCGAGATCGATCCGCGCAAGGCCGATGCCGTCCCTTCGACCAAGGGGATGCTCTGACGTGACGGAAACGATCGCGCTGATCGATTATGGCGCGGGCAATCTAAGGTCGGTCGAGAACGCATTGCGGGCCTCCGGCGGCGATCCGACCGTCACCGCAGATCCCGCCGTCGTCGCGAAGGCAGACCGGGTCGTGCTGCCCGGCGTCGGCGCCTTTGCCGCGTGCATGGGCGGGCTGCGGGCGATCGACGGCATGATCGAGGCGCTGAACCGCGCAGTCCTCGAACGGGGCGCCCCCTTCCTTGGCGTCTGCGTCGGCATGCAACTGCTCGCCGATGCCGGGCATGAGCATGGCCGTACTCCGGGGCTCGGCTGGATCGGCGGCGACGTGCGACTGATCACGCCGGGCGCCGATCACAAGGTGCCGCATATGGGCTGGAACGACGTCCGCCCGACGCGCGCCGATAGCCTGATCGTGCCCGGTGAGGCTTATTTCCTGCACAGCTATGTCTTCGATGCCGCCGATCCGGCCGATCTGCTGGCGAGGACCGACCATGGCGGACCGATCAGCGCCGCCGTCTGCCGCGCCAATATCGTCGGGGTCCAGTTCCATCCCGAGAAGAGCCAGTCATACGGACTGGCCTTTCTCGGCCGGTTTCTGGAGTGGCGGCCGTGATTGTTCCTCCCCGGAACGAGGAGCGGGGCCGCGAAGCGGTGGAGGGGGCGGGCCGCAGGCGGTACGCTCGCCACGCCCCCCTCCACCATCCTGCGGCTGGTCGCCCTCCCCGGGCCGGGGAGGAATTAAGGATTTGACATGACGATCACCGTCTTCCCCGCGATCGACCTCAAGGATGGCCAGGTCGTCCGTCTCGCCGAGGGCGATATGGCGCGCGCGACCGTCTATGGCGACGATCCCGCCGATCAGGCGCGCAAATTCGCCGAGGCCGGGGCCGACTGGCTTCACGTCGTCGATCTCGACGGCGCCTTCGCGGGCCGGCCGGTCAATGCCGCCGCAGTCGAGGCGATCCTCAAGACCTTCCCCGGCCATGTGCAACTCGGCGGCGGCATCCGCAGCCGGGAACGGATCGATCATTGGCTTCGCATCGGGGTCGAGCGAGTGATCATCGGAACGGCGGCGCTCGAGAATCCCGATCTGGTGAAGGCTGCCGCGCGCGACCTGCCCGGCCGCATCGTCGTCGGTGTCGATGCGCGCGACGGCTTCGTCGCCACGCATGGCTGGGCGGACGTTTCGACGGTCCGCATCACCGAACTCGCCGACCGCTTCGCCGACGCAGGGGTCGCCGCGCTGCTCTTCACCGATGTCGGTCGCGACGGATTGCTGAAAGGATGCAATGTCGAGGCGACTGTCGAGCTTGCCCGCCACGCGAGCATCCCGGTGATTGCCAGCGGTGGCGTCGCCGACATTCGGGATATCCACGCGCTCGCCGCCCATGCCGGCGACGGTATCGAGGGGGTGATCACCGGCCGCGCGCTTTATGACGGTCGGCTCGACCTCGCCGAAGCGCTGGCGGTGGCACGCCGATGACGGTCCGCGTCCGCGTCATCCCCTGCCTCGACGTCGCCGGCGGCCGCGTGGTCAAGGGCGTCAACTTCGTCGACCTCGCCGATGCCGGCGATCCGGTCGAGCAGGCCAAGGTCTATGACGCGGCCGGCGCCGACGAGCTATGCTTCCTCGATATCACGGCCAGCCACGAGGGGCGCGGCACGATCCTCGACGTCGTCGCGCGCACGGCGGCGGTCTGCTTCATGCCGCTGACGGTTGGCGGGGGCGTGCGCACCGCCGACGATGCGCGGGCGCTGCTGCTCGCCGGGGCTGACAAGGTCGCGGTCAATTCGGCGGCGGTGGCTCGGCCCGAACTGTGCGCCGATATGGCCGCGCGCTTCGGCGCACAATGCGTCGTCGGTGCGGTTGATGCGCGCAATGTCGGCCCCGGCCGCTGGGAGATCTACACCCATGGCGGCCGTCGCCCGACCGGGATCGACGCGGTCGCACACGCCCGACGCCTCGCCGAACTGGGCGCGGGTGAGATCCTGCTGACCTCAATGGATCGCGACGGTACCCGCGACGGCTATGACTTGGCCCTCACCCGCGCAATCGCCGATGCGGTGCAGGTGCCGGTTATCGCCAGCGGCGGCGTCGGCAATCTCCGGCATCTCGTCGAGGGCGTGACGGAGGGCCATGCCAGCGCGGTACTGGCGGCGTCGATCTTCCATTTCGGGCAGCATAGCGTGGCTGAGGCTCATGCGGCGCTCAGGGACGCGGGGCTGCCGGTAAGGGCATAGCCCTAGCCGGAACCTTTACTTCATCAGCACCAACTCTTCCGCCATCGACGGATGCAGCGCCACGGTCTGGTCGAACTGAGCCTTGGTTAGGCCCGCCTTCACCGCAATCGCCGCCGCCTGGAGGATTTCCGGGGCATCGGGGCTGATCATGTGGATCCCCAGCACCACATCGGTGTCTGGATGGACGACGAGCTTGTAGAGCGACCGTTCGGACCGCCCTGCCAGGACATTCCGCATCGGCCGGAAGTCGGAGGTAAAGATCTTTGGCGCGCCAAATCTCTCGCGCGCCTGGCGCTCGGTCAAGCCGACTCCGGCCATTGGCGGATTGCTGAACACCGCGCTGGGAATCGCGTCATAGTCCACGAGGTGCGGCTTGCCACCGAACACCGTGTCGGCGAAAGCTTGGCCTTCGCGGATCGCTACGGGCGTGAGCTGGACCCGGTTGGTGACGTCGCCCACCGCATAGACCGACGGCACGGTGGTGCGATTGTCGCCGTCGACGATGATCGCGCCCTTCTCGTCGACCTCGATGCCGGCCGTCTCCAGCCCCAGCCCCTCGATCTTCGGGCTGCGACCGATCGCGAACAGAACCAAATCGGTATCGAGCTTTTCATGGTTCTCGAAATGAACGCAGAAACTGCCGTCCTCCTGCTTCTCGATCTTCTCGAAGCTGGCGTTGAAGACGAATTCGATGCCCTTCTGGGTCGAAATCTGGAACAGCCGGTCGCGAATCTGTTCGTCATAGCCGCGCAATATCTGGTCGGAGCGGTTGACGACGGTCACCTTGCTGCCCAGCGCGTTGAAGATCCCGGCGAATTCATTGGCAATATAGCCGGCGCCGGCGATCACCACCCGCCTGGGCAGTTGGTCGAGATAAAAAACCTCGTTGGAAGTGATCGCATGTTCGGCGCCGGGGAATTGCGGCGCTACCGGCCAGGCTCCGGTCGCGATCAGGATGAACTTCGCCGTAACCTTGCGGCCGCTGGCGAGGGTGACCTCGTTGGCGCCCGAGATACTCGCCCGCTCCCGGAATATCTCCACATTATTGTTGTCGAGCGTGTTGGTGTAGAGCCCCTCGATGCGATCGACATCGGCGTTGACATTGTCGCGCAGAGCCTTCCAGTCGAAACGCAGGTTCCCCAGTTCCCAGCCATAGCGCGCGGCGTCATGCAGATCCTCGGCGAAGTGGGCGCCGTAGACGAGCATCTTCTTGGGCACGCAACCGCGGATCACGCAGGTGCCGCCGATGCGATGCTCCTCGGCCACCGCGACCTTGGCGCCATAGGCCGCGGCGACGCGCGACGCGCGCACCCCACCCGAGCCGGCGCCGATGACGAACAGGTCATAGTCATAGTCGGCCATTGGCCATCAATCCTTCAGAGGGGTTTGGGCGGGATATGGCCATGGCAGCGCGCGCGATCAAACGGAACATGGCGATAAGAGTGATCGGAAACCTAAACCAGAGCCCGCTGGATCAACGCCCGCGTCGAGGCGTCGAAGCGGTCGGTTCCCTCGCTCTCGATCGACTTCGCGATCTCCTTGCCGAGCTCGACGCCGAACTGGTCGAACGGATTGATGCCCATCAGCACGGCATTCGCGAAGGTACGATGTTCGTAAAAAGCGAGCAGCGCGCCGAGCCGGGCGGGATCCACCCGGTCGAGCAGAATGGTCGTCGAAGGGCGATCTCCGGCATAGGCGCGCGCGGGATCGTCGTTGGGCTTGCCCGCCATCAGCGCCGCGCCCTGCGCGAAGCAGTTGATCAGCAGCGCTCGGTGATGTCCGTCGTCGAGGACGTGATCGGGCTCGACCGCGGCGATGAACTCGACCGGCACGAGGCGCGTGCCCTGGTGGAGCAGCTGGAACACCGCGTGCTGGGCGTCGGTGCCGACTCCGCCCCAGGTGATCGCCGCGGTGGCACCGTCGACCGGGGTGCCATCGGCTTTCACGCTCTTGCCGTTCGACTCCATCTCGAGCTGCTGGAGATAGGCAGGCAACAGCCGCAGCCGCTCGTCATAGGCGAAGACCGCGCGGGTCTCGGCTCCACGGACCCGCGAATAATATTGGTCGACGAAGGCGGCGAGCAGCGGAAGATTGCGCGCCGGATCGGCCAGACGGAAATGCCGGTCCATCGCCGCCGCGCCCTCCAGCAGCTCCTCGAACGCGTCCCAGCCGAGGCCGAGCGCGGCGGGAAAACCGATCGATGACCAGAGCGAGTAACGCCCGCCGACGCTTTCCGAGAAGGGCAGGATGCGGGTCTCGTCGACGCCCCAATCCACTGCTTTTTCCGGAGAAGCGGTGAGCGCGATCACCCGGGAATATGGATCCTCGACATTGGCCTCGTCCATCCAGGCGAGAACGCTGCGCGCGTTCATCATCGTCTCGGTGGTCGTGAAGGTCTTCGATGCGACAACGAGCAGCGTCGCCTGAGGGTCGAAGCGCTTGAACACCGCGTCCAATGCGGCGCCGTCGATGTTCGAGACCACCGCGACGTCGTAGCGGTCGGTCTCGCGGCCGAGCGCGTCGATCAGCAGAGCGGGACCTAGCGCCGATCCGCCGATGCCGACATGAAGAATATGGCGGACCGGGCCCAGGACATCGGCCTCTATCGCATCGATCAGGCCGCGCATCCGCCCCTGGAAATTGCGCGCGCGGGCCACGCTCTCGGGAGCTCCCTGGCCACGTTCGGCCGGGTGCTCGGCCGCGCGGCCTTCGGTGACGTTGACGACGGCGCCAGCGAACAGCGCATCGCGCTTTGCCACGAAATCGCAGGCGTCGGCCAGCGCCACGAAATGCTCGACCAGTTCCGCCGAAAGATGCGTCTTGGCGAAGTCGAAGACGATTCCCGCTTCCTCGATCGACAGCCGCGAAAGCCGGTCGGGTTCGGCCTTGAACAGATCAACCAGCGAACGAGCGGGCAGCGCTTGGACCGGCTCCCAGGCGCCAGAGGTATGATTCATAAGGAAATCTCCGTGGTGCGACGCAACGAATGGCGGAAAAACGCGGATATCAGACTTTCGATTACCACTTCTTCATGTTTTTTACGCACCATCACCACCGCAAGAGCAGCCTGTTACCATCGAATAGATGCCGAGGATGCCGCAAACGAGGTCGAATTGGGAGACCACGAATGCAGGACGACATTCTCCGCCTGGCCTATGAGGTCTCGCGGATCACCGAGGACAAGGTCGATCGCATCGACCGCGTCATGAAACAGACGGGCATGCTGGCGATCAACGCCCGGCTCGAGGCCGCCCGTGCCGGCGAATCGGGCCGGGCCTTTTCGGTTGTCGCCCAGGAGCTGGGCCAGCTCGCCGCATCGATCTCGGCGATCGGCGCCGAGCTGCGCGGGGCGATCGCCTCGAACATCGCCTCGCTGCGAACCGCCGGCAGCCAGATGCTCGTAGATTTCAAGGGCACGCGCCACACCGATCTCGCCCGTTCGGCGGTCGAGATCATCGACCGCAACCTCTATGAGCGCTCGTGCGACGTGCGCTGGTGGGCGACCGACAGCTCGGTGGTCGACGTGCTTGAAGCGCCGACCCAATCCAGCGTCGCGCATGCGACCGAGCGGCTGGCTACGATCCTGCGCTCCTACACCGTCTATCTCGACCTCTGGGTCGCCGACCGCTCAGGCCGCGTCATCGCCACCGGCCGGCCCGACCGCTACCCGCACGCGATCGGCGAGGACGTATCGTACACTGAATGGTTCCGCGCGGCGATGTCGACCCAGACCGGCGACGATTTCCGCGTCTGCGACATCTCGACCAACCCGACCCTAGGCAATGCTCAGGTCGCCACCTATTCGACTGCGGTGCGGGCCGGTGGGCATACCCGCGGCGCCCCGATCGGCGCCCTGGGGATCTTCTTCGACTGGGCGCCTCAGGCTGCCACCATCCTCGACGGCATCGGTCTCTCTCCGGCCGAGCGGCAGCATTCGCGGCTGATGCTGCTCGATGCCGGCCATCGGATCATCGCTTCATCGGACGGCAAGGGTATCTGCACCGAGCAATATCCGCTCCAGCCGGCAAATCGTGAAAGCGGCTATTATCAGAAGGACGGCAAGCTGGTCGCCTTCGCAGTCACGCCGGGATATGAGACCTATCGCGGTCTCGGATGGCTGGGCTGCATCGAAAGCGTGATGCTGGACGATTAGGACACCCCGAAAGCTCGCCTCGACCGCAAACGCGCCGAAGCCCGGATCTCTCAGCTGAATGGACGAGACGATCCGCAGCTGCCTGCATGCCATTCATCCGGCCGTCATCGCCCGCCTGAGGAAAAGGGCGGCTAATGCTCGCATCCCCGTCGAACTAGCGCTACAGCGCGCGGATGCGCCCGCCTCGCACTTCTGCCGACAAGATCCCGCCAGCGAAGCTCGGCCGTCGCCAGTCACGGACGCAGTCCGGCTCGGCGCCTTCCGCCAATCCGCATCCGGCGCATGGCGCCGCCAGGCCCGGCCGCGAGCCGCAGCGGATCGCCAAGCTCCTGGCCCGCGCCGGCATAGCTTCGCGGCGAGAGATAGAACGGATGATCGCAGACGGACGCGTTGCGATTGAAGGCGCGGCGGTCGACACGCCGGCGACGCTGCTTACCTCGCTGAAAGGCGTCACCGTCGACGGCAAGCCGATCGCCGCCCCCGAGCCGACCCGGCTGTTCCTCTACCATAAGCCCAAGGGCCTGCTGACGACCGAGCGCGATCCGAAGGGGCGGCCGACCATCTATGATCGCCTGCCCCCGGGTCTGCCAAGGCTGATGCCGGTCGGCCGGCTCGACCTCGGCACAGAAGGCCTGCTGCTGCTCACCACCGACGGCGAGTTCAAGCGCCAGCTCGAGCTGCCCGCGACCGGCATCGAGCGCGTCTATCGCGCCCGCTGCTACGGTAACGTCCGCCAGGATCAGCTCGAATCGCTCAGCGAAGGCATCGAGATCGACGGTGTCCGCTACGGCTCGATCGACGCCAATATGGAGAGACGAACGGGCGCCAATGTCTGGATCGAGATGCGGCTGCGCGAGGGCAAGAATCGCGAGGTCCGCCGCGTCCTCGAACATCTCGGTCTCGAAGTCTCCCGGCTGATCCGGCTCGCTTATGGGCCGTTCGAACTCGGCGATCTCCAGCCGGGCGAAGTCGGCGAGATCGCGCAGCATCAACTGGTGGCCTTTCGCAAGACGCTGAAGGCGGCGAGGGGCAAGACGGATTGATCCTCCCTTCCGCTCATGTTGAGGAGCCGGTGAGCCTGTCGAACCGGCGTCTCGAAGAACGCCTTCGCTCAGTCCTTACTCAGGATAAGCGGGCAAAGATGTCATGCGCATAATTGCCGGCCAGTGGCGTGGACGCGCGCTGGTCGCGCCGGCCGGCCAAGCGACTCGACCGACCACGGACCGCACGCGCGAAGCGCTGTTCTCGATGCTGACCAGCCGGCTCGGCAGCTTCGAAGGACTGAAGGTGGCCGACATTTGCGCAGGCACCGGTGCGCTGGGGCTCGAGGCACTCTCGCGCGGCGCGGCGCACTGCACCTTTGTCGAGCGCGAGCGCGACGCGATCGGTGCGCTGCGCGCCAATGTCGAGAAGCTGGGCGCGAACGCCGAAGTCCGGCCGATCGCCGCCGAAAGCTTCACCGGCGGGCCATTCGACCTCGTCCTGATCGATCCGCCCTATGGCAGCGGACTGGGCCAGAAGCTGCTGCCCACACTCGGTCTGGCCGCCGGCGCTCTGGTGAGCATCGAAACAGCGAAGAGCGAAGCAACCCCTGCGCCGCCGGGCTTCAGCATCGAGGCCGACCGCGTACACGGCAAGGCACGGCTCACTCTGCTACGCGCGCCTTAGCACGATCGACAGATTGTTCGCCGGCATCTCGTGCACCGCCTCGAGCGCGAAACCGGCGGTTTCGGCCAGCCCGACCACAGCCTCCAGATCGCGCAGGCCCCAACGAGGATCACGCGATCTGAGGCTTGCATCGAAAGCTGCGTTGCTGGGCGCGATGGCCGTGTCCGCACGACGATAAGGCCCGTAGAGAAACAGGGCCCCACCAGGCTCCAGCAGCCTCGCCGCGCCCGCGATCAACCCTTCGGTCGCTTCCCACGGGCTGATATGGACCATGTTGATGCACAGAATCGCGTCGGCCTCAGCGATCGGCCAGTCGGCTGCCGATGCGTCGAGCAGCAGCGGCGGCCGCAGATTTGGCAAGCCTGCCGCCTCGCCCCAGGCGCGGCACGAGGCGATCGCGAAGGGATCGGGGTCGCTCGGCTGCCACAGCAGATCGGGCAAGGCGCCGGCGAAGTGAACCGCATGTTCGCCGGTGCCGCTGGCGATCTCGAGCACGGTGCCGCGCGCCGGCAACACCGAGCGCAGGATCGCGAGAATCGGCTCGCGATTGCGCTCGGTGGCCGGAGCATGGCGACGGGTGTCGGTCATTTTATCCTCGCCCGTGCCGGGGAGGAATTCACTCCGCGGCCTCGTCCAGCCGCGCCTCCTTCCACACCAGCACCGGCTTGCGCGCCGCCGCGGTCTCGTCGAGGCGCCGGCGCGGCGCGAGGACGGGCGCCGCCTTGAGCGCCGGATCGCCATTCTTCGCGCGCATCGCCACCGAGCGCAGCGCGCCGATGAACTGATCCAGCGTCGCTTTGCCCTCGGTTTCTGTCGGCTCGATCAACATCGCGCCGTGCACGACGAGCGGAAAATACATCGTCATCGGATGGAAGCCCTCGTCGATCAGGCCCTTCGCGATGTCGAGCGTGGTGAAACCCTGCGCCAGCCCCTCGTCGCTGAACAGCGCCTCGTGCATGCACGGTCCGCTCGACCCGAAAGGCGCGTCGAGCACCCCATCAAGGCTCCGCAGCACATAATTGGCGTTGAGCACGGCATCCGCGGAGACTTGACGCAGGCCGTCGGCGCCATGGCTGAGGATATAGGCGAGCGCGCGGGTGAACATCCCCATCTGGCCGTGAAACGCCGACATGCGGCCGAAGCTGCCCGGATGCTCATCGCCGGCCGTCTCCTCCTCGATGAGCCGGAAGCTGCCATCGGCCTGTTTCGCAACGAAAGGCAAAGGCCCGAAAGGTGACAGAGCCCGCGACAGCACGACCGGGCCGGAGCCGGGCCCGCCGCCGCCGTGCGGGGTGGAGAAGGTTTTGTGGAGGTTGATGTGCATCGCATCGATGCCGAGGTCGCCCGGGCGGACACGGCCGACGATCGCGTTGAAATTGGCTCCGTCGCAATAGACATAAGCGCCGGCGGCATGAACCGCGTCCGAGATCGTCTTCATCTCGCGCTCGAACAGTCCGCACGTGTTGGGGTTGGTGATCATCACCCCGGCTACATCCGGCCCCAGCCGCGCCATCAGCGCCGCGACATCGACGCGGCCTGCGGCGGTGGCGGGGATATTCTCGACCGCATAGCCGCAAAATGCCGCGGTCGCCGGGTTGGTGCCGTGCGCCGATTCGGGGACGAGGATTACAGATCGATCACTACCTGTCGCGTCATGGGCCGCGCGAATGGCGAGCAGGCCGCACAGTTCGCCGTGCGCGCCGGCCTTGGGGCTCATCGCCACGCCATGCATTCCGGTCAATGCCAACAGCCATTCGGCGAGCTCGTCGATTACCGCCAGCGCGCCTTGCACGGTGCCGACAGGCGCGAGCGGATGGATGTCCGCAAAGCCCGGCAGGCGCGCCATCTTCTCGTTGAGCCGCGGATTGTGCTTCATCGTGCACGAACCGAGCGGGAAAATTCCGAGGTCGATCGCGTAGTTCTGCCTGCTGAGCCGCGTGTAATGGCGTACTGCCTCGGGCTCGGGCAGGCCGGGCAGGCCGATCGGCCGGGTGCGATCGAGCCCGCCGAACCGGGTGCCGGCCGCTGGAACGTCCGGCAGATCCACTCCGGTGCGGGCATAATCGGACCGTTCGAAGATCAGTGCCTCCTCGAGCATCAGCGCTCGATTGCCGGTAAAGGTCTCCGACACACCGGAGGTCTCGTGCGTCTCGGGGCGCGTCACCCGGCCCTCGCTGTTCATGCTCACGCCGCCAACTCCGCTTCGAGGGCATCCGCCAAGGCTTCGACGTCCTCGACCCGGGTGGTTTCGGTGACAGCGACGACCAGCCCGTTGGCCAGCCGGTCCACGCCGGGATAGAGCCGGCCGAGCGGAATGCCGCCCAGAATATCCTTGTCGGCCAGCGCGCGGACGACCGGCTGGGCTTCGCGGGGCAGGTTGAGCGTGAATTCGTTGAAGAAGCTTCGGTTGAGCAGCTCGACGCCCGGCAGTCTCGCCAGCCGGTCGGCAGCGGCCACCGCGCCATGATGGTTGAGCGCCGCCAGCCGCCGCAACCCTGTCTCGCCGAGCAAGGTCAGGTGGACCGAGAAGGCGAGCGCGCAGAGGCCCGAATTGGTGCAGATGTTCGAGGTCGCCTTCTCACGGCGGATATGCTGCTCGCGGGTCGAAAGCGTCAGCACGAAGCCGCGCCGGCCGTCGCCATCGCTGGTGACGCCTGCCAGTCGGCCGGGCATCTGGCGCACATATTTCTCGGCGCAGGCGAAAAGGCCGACATAGGGTCCACCGAATTGAAGCCCGACACCCAGCGACTGGCCTTCGCCGACGACGATGTCCGCCCCCATTTCCCCCGGCGAGCATATCGCACCGAGCGACACCGGCTCGGTGACGACGGCGATCAGCAAGGCGCCATGCTGATGGCAGCGGGCGGCGAGCTCGGAGAGATCGGCGACATGGCCGAGGATGTTCGGGTTCTGGACGACGACGCAACTCGTTCCGCCGTCGACGACATCGAGCAAGCGGGCCAAGTCGTCGCCGGGCGCACCGGGGGTGAGGTCCGGCAGTGCGATGTCGAGCGCGTCGCCGGTAAAGCGGGCCATCGTCCTGCATAGGCTGACATAATGCGGATGAAGACCGGCCGAGAGGATCGCCTTGCCACGCCGGGTCACGCGCCGCGCCATCACGATCGCTTCCCAACAGGCGGTCGAGCCATCGTACATGGACGCATTGGCGACGTCGCAACCATAGAGGCGGGCGACCTGGGTTTGGAATTCGAACAGCGCCTGCAGCGTGCCCTGCGCGATCTCGGGCTGGTAGGGCGTGTAGCTGGTCAGGAACTCACCGCGCTGGATGATATGGTCGACACTCGCCGGGATATGATGGCGATAGGCACCGCAGCCGAGGAAGAAGGGGACCTCGCCCGCCGCGAGATTCTTCTTCGCCAACCGGGTCATGTGCCGCTCGACCGCGAGCTCGGACGCGTGACCCGGCAGGTCGGCAATCGGCCCCGCGAGGCGGGCCACCTCCGGCACGTCCACGAAAAGATCGTCGATCGACGAGGTGCCGATAGTGGCCAGCATCGCCTGGCGATCGGCATCGGTGAGGGGCAGGTAGCGCATGGTTCGGTTCCTTGACCGGCGATCGGCGGAGGGAAGAGAAGAGTTACAGCGTCTCGCAGAAGGCCTTATATTCGGCCGCACCCATCAAGCCGTCGAGCTCCGACGGGTCGGCGAGCGCCAGCTTGAAGAACCAGCCCGCACCCTCCGGGCTGCTGTTGACGAGAGCCGGATCCTCTTCGAGCCCGTTGTTGATCTCGCTGACCGTGCCGCTGACCGGCGCAAAGACGTCCGAGGCGGCCTTCACCGACTCGACGACTGCCGCCTCCCCACCCTTCTTCACGTTCGAGCCCGGCGCGGGCAGCTCGACGAAGACGATATCGCCCAGTTGGGACTGGGCATAATCGGTTATGCCGACCGTGGCGGTGCCGCCCTCCACCGCAATCCATTCGTGCTCATCGGTGAAATAGATGGTCATGATCAGCTCCCTTTGCGGACGTAACGATGGGGGACGAAGGGCATGGCCGCGACCGTTGCCGCAAGCCGCTTGCCGCGCACCTCGATCTGAAGCGGCTGGCCGAATATGGCGCTGTCGGCGGCGACGTAGCCCATCGCGATCGGCATCTGCAGCGATGGGCTGAACCCGCCCGATGTGATCGCGCCCACCTCGATCTCCCCGTCGAAGATCGGGGCACCCTCGCGCGCCGGCACCCGACCCGAGATCACCAGCCCCACCCGCCTGGAAGGCGGCCCCTCGGCCAAGTGGCGGACGATCCGCGTAGCGCCGGGGAAATCCGCCTCGGCACGCCGCCGTTTCGGCACGGCGAAGCCGAGGCCCGCCATCGCCGGATCGACAGTGGCATCAAGGTCATGGCCGTAGAGCGGGAGACCGGCTTCTAGCCGCAGCGAGTCGCGTGCGCCGAGGCCGACCGGCTTGACCTCGGGCCGGGCAGCGATCAATGTCGCGACCTCCGCGGCGGCCTCGGCCGGGATCGATATCTCGAAACCATCTTCCCCCGTATAGCCCGAACGGCTGATCCATGCGGGTATGCCGGCGATTTCGAAAGCGCCTGCAGCCATGAACACCAACGCCTCGACACCCGGCACGATCCGCGCGAGCACGTCGACCGCTTTGGGTCCCTGAAGCGCAAGCAGCGCCTGCTCGTCGAGATGGTTGAGCACCAGTTGCTCGGGCAGATGCTCGTGGAGGTGGGCGATGTCGTCGGCCTTGGTCGCCCCGTTGACGACGAGGTAGAAATCGCCGGACCGGCGAGTCACCATCAGGTCGTCGAGAATACCGCCTCCGTCTTCGAGCAGCAGCGAATAGCGCATCCGGCCGACGTCCAGATTGACGAAATCGCCGGGCATGAGCCGCTCGAGGGCGACATCCGAGCCTTCTCCGCTTACCAGCAGCTGACCCATGTGCGAAACGTCGAACAGCCCGGCGGACCGGCGCGTCCACAGATGCTCGGCGATGATTCCCTCATAGTGCAGCGGCATTTGATAGCCGGCGAAAGGCACCATCCGCGCACCTTGGTCGCGATGCCAGCGATCGAGCGGCAATGTCTGGATGATCTCGTCTGTGCTATCTTCGCTCATATCGGCCTCCGTGACGGACAACGAACGCCAGGCACGGCTGCGCCCTGCGGTCATTGCCCCCTCTGTCACGGAACCTGAGAGCTTTCGCCGACCCTCGCACGAGCCGGCTTACCCCTTCGGTGGGACGTTCAGCGAGCTGCCCGTCCGCTTTCCAGAGTGTCGATCCTCACCATGCGGTCCTTGGACCTGAGAGATTCCGGGGCGGTTGCTCCTTCGGCGGCACCGGCCAAAGCCGGTGCGCTCTCCCGCATGGTCAGCACCGATTGCCCGGTGACGACTGGCCAAGCTTGGCTTTCCAGCAGGGTGGAGTCAACGCCGATGTGGCAGCGCAGCGAAACGATCCACAGAAAGCGTCGGCCGTTCAGCGCGAAGCGTTGTAGGCCAGCTGACTTTCGCTGAGCTGGAAACCGACCAGCAGCTCGAAATTGGCGTTGTTGACCGCCTCTCGTACCGCAGGTTCGGTCATTGGATCGAGGGCCGCATCCTCTTCGCCGGCCTTGCGCTTGCGATTGATGCGTTTGACGATGCTCTCGGGCAATGTCGCCGCGGCGCGGCTGACCATGGCGGTGGCCGAGGCGTGGCCGCTGCCGCGGAGCTGCCCTTCGGCGAAATTGATCGTGATCGTGCCGACCTGCTTCGATTCGAGCTGGCTGCCCGCACGCAGCACTGTTGCGAACCAGGGGAAACTGACGCTGCGCGCCGGACCGGCCGTACGCCGACTGGCGAATACATCGAAGCTGGCGGTCAGCTGAATCTGCGCGCCGCCATCGTTGCAGCTGGCCTTGAGGTTGGCGATGGCTGCACTGACGTCGAGCGCCTGGACGCTGCGGTCAGCCGGCGGATCGAACAGGGTTACATCGCCGGTATAGGTGGCGACCGCCGCCGCCGGACAGGGAGAACGCGCAATCTTGAAACCACCCCGCTCATCATACTCGCTGCCCGTCTTGCACCCGGCGAGGGACAGGATGGCGAAAAGGGCCACCGCTGGAAGAATCGCTATCGATTTCGGAAACTGCACGTGTTCGGCATCCTTGTCTCAACGTCCGGAGCGAGGCGCCACGTCCGGCAGGTCAGCCACAATCATAGAGGCTGATCGTTCCAGGTGGAAGCGCTTTGCGCTTCGCCCGATGAGCGAATCGGGCTCTCCTCACAAGCCGAAACCCTTGTTCCACGGCCCGGCCGATTCGGTCCGGGCCGACCCCAGTCCAGGAACCGGCTTTCGCGCAAGCAAGCAATCGCTTAAGCGGGCGTCATGCCCCGCCCCGCAACCCCACCGGCGAAACCCCCGCTCGACCTTTTGATCGCGGCTCCACGCGGCTTCTGCGCGGGGGTAGACAGGGCGATCCGGATCGTGGAACTGACCATCGAGAAATATGGTCCGCCGGTCTATGTGCGGCACGAGATCGTCCATAACAAATATGTGGTCGACGATCTGAAAGCGAAGGGCGCGATCTTCGTCGAGGAGCTGGACGAAGTTCCCGACGACGTGCCGGTGGTCTTTTCCGCGCATGGGGTGCCCAAGTCGGTGCCCAGCAAGGCGATCGAGCGCGGCCTCAACTTCCTCGACGCAACCTGCCCCCTCGTCTCGAAAGTTCATCGTCAGGCGGAGCGACTTGTCCGGAACGGCCATCATATCCTGTTTGTGGGCCACAGAGGCCATCCGGAGGTGATCGGCACCTTCGGCCAGGTGCCCGACGGCGTCATGTCGCTGGTCGAGACTGCCGCGGACGCCATGTCGGTGGCTCCGCCTGCCGGCCGTCCGCTCGCCTTCCTGAGCCAGACGACGCTGTCGGTCGACGACACCGCAGAGATCATCGCCATTCTCCGGCACCGCTTTCCCGAAATCGCGGCACCGCGGAGCGAGGATATCTGCTACGCCACCTCGAACCGTCAGGCCGCGGTCAAGGCGATCGCCGGGCGCTGCAACGCCATGCTCGTGATCGGCGCCCCCAACAGCTCGAATTCGCTCCGCCTCGTCGAGGTCGCCGAACGTTGCGGAAACAAGGCTCGGCTGATCCAACGCGCGGCGGACGTCGATTTCGACTGGCTGAGCGGCGTTCGGACGCTCGGCATCACTGCCGGCGCTTCGGCGCCAGAGATATTGGTGCGGGAGCTGGTAGAGGTGCTGGCGGCCCGTTTCACGGTAACCGAGCGCGAGGTCGAGGAGGTGACCGAGGCCATGTTGTTCAAGCTGCCGCGTTCGTTGGTGGCCTAGGGGACAAGAATGGCCGTCTATACCCAGGTCTCCACCGAGGAGATGATCGCCTTCCTCCACCGATATGATCATGGCGAGCTGATCTCCGCCAAGGGCATCGCTGAAGGCGTCGAGAACAGCAACTATCTGGTCGACACGACGTCCGGCCGCTTCATCCTGACGCTCTATGAAAAGCGGGTGAACGTCGACGACCTGCCCTTCTTCATGGCGTTGACCGATCATCTCGCTGCGAAGGGCCTCAACATCCCGCGGATGCTTCGCGACCGCCGCGGCGAGCAGTTGCAGACGCTCGCCGGCCGGCCGGCCTGCCTCATCGAATTCCTGTCGGGTCTGTCGGTCACCCATCCGACCCCGGCGCAGGCCCGCGCCGCCGGCGGAGCGCTCGGCGACATGCACCGGGCACTCGCCGACTTCCGGCCGAGCCGCCCGAACAGCCTGGGTCCGGCCGGCTGGCACGAACTGGCGACGCGCTGCGGCAGCGATCTCGACGGCATTCTCCCGGGCCTCGGCGACCGCGTTTCGCGTGAATTGGCCTGGATCGATGCGAACTGGCCGCGTCATCTGCCGACCGCGGTGATCCACGCTGACCTCTTTCCCGACAATGTGCTGATGCTCGGCGACGAGGTCTCCGGGGTGATCGACTTCTACTTCGCTTGTACGGACATTCGCGCCTGGGACGTGGCGGTGACCCATGCCGCATGGTGCTTCGAGAATGACGGTACCGGCTACCACGCCGATCTGGGTCGGGCGCTGATCGCTGGTTATGATCGGCAGTTCGCCCTGTCGACCGAAGAGCGGCTCGCCTTCCCGATCCTGGCTCGCGGCGCCTGCCTCCGCTTCCTTCTCACCCGTGCCTGGGACTGGCTCAACACCCCCGCCGATGCGATGGTGACCCGCAAGGATCCGATCGCCTTCCTGCGCCGCCTCGACTTCTACGCCGAAGCCGATCCCGACGCGCTGGTGCCGGCAGGATGACCGCGCAGGTCAGCGAGCTTCCGTTAGTTGAGATGGCAACCGACGGCGCGTGCAAGGGCAATCCCGGCCCCGGCGGCTGGGGCGTGGTGTTGCGCTTCGGCACGACCGAGAAGGAGTTGTCGGGATCGGAAAACCCGACCACCAACAATCGCATGGAACTGATGGCGGCGATCCGCGGGCTCGAGGCGCTGAACAAGCCCTGCCGGATCAAGCTGTCGACCGACAGCCGCTATGTCATGGACGGCCTCACCAAGTGGATACATGGCTGGCGCAAAAATGGCTGGAAAACCGCCGATAGGAAGCCGGTAAAAAATGCCGACCTCTGGCAGCAGCTGCTCGCGGCCTGCGCACCGCACCGGATCGAATGGCTGTGGGTCAAGGGCCATGCCGGCCATCCCGACAACGAACGCGCCGACAAGCTGGCAAGCGACGCGGCTCTGGGTTTATCCTGATCGCCCCTCCGCGGACTTGCCGGCAGTCATCGACGCAGCAATATCCCCGTGTGATAGCTGGCACCAAGCAGGGCGTCGCGGCCGGTAGCTTCCACGCCATCTTCCATGATGACCGAAGGCCGCAGCTTCAGCGCGTCTATGTGTGAAAGAAAGTCTCCGACATCGAAGCCCGCCGCCCTGATTTGGCCCGGCGACCATTCCATGACGAGGTTGAGATCCGGATTTTGCTCGATCACGCGTTCGGCACCGCTCAACACCAACGGTTCGGCACCTTCCACGTCGATCTTGAGGAAGTCGACGCGCCCCCCAAATTCCTCCGCGAGATCGTCGACCCGCACGCTCGCGACCTCGAACGGTTCGACCGGAGGCTCTGCCATATAATCGGTGAAGCTGGTGTCGATGTTGACGATGCTGGTATTGCCGGGACGTCCGACGCGCCGGTACAGCGTCAGCGGCTCGATGCTGTTGCTGGCTGCGGCGTGGATGGCCCTGGCGCGCTCATGAAAGCCATTGATCGAAAGATTATCGCGGCAAAGCGCATATACCCGCTGGTCGGCTTCGACGGCTAGGACGCGACCCTCAAGCGCGAGACGGGCGAACAGGCACGCGAAATACCCGAAATTGCTGCCGATATCGAGGCAATGGCTATCGATCTTGAGCTCGCGAAGAAAGAAATTGGTCAGCGATGTTTCATAGGCGCCCGTAGTGATGAACCAGGGGCTGATAAGCCTGTCATCGGCATCGACATAATACGCGATGTTGTGGGTGCCGACCACTGCCCCGACCAACACGCGATTATTTCCGACATAGGTCGCCCGGCTACCCTGCCCGAGGCGCTCGAGGGCCGCGACCTTTCGTTCGAGAGCCGCGAATCGTTTCGCGCGCCTCTGGGCCCAGCCGCCGAACTTTCCTATCCTGTTCCCGAGCCCGCCTAACACCGAAGCACTTCCTCCTTAACCGGACGCCGAGAGCTAGGCGTCCTTCCAGGCGATAGCCACCCAAAAGAGGAGCATGACTCGCTCGTCAAGCGCGTGCTCGCTGAGAGAGCCGGACCGGCGCCGGCCGACGCTCTCCGCTGCGACCGCTCTATCGGGGGGCGCGCCCGATCATCTGTCGGGGGGCAGAGCCGCAACCCTGCCGGCGGGACAGGCAGCCGCAAGGGAAACGCTGGCTGCCAACCGCTCGAAAATCGGCATTTCATCCACTGGGGCGGGACGCGACATAGGCCGCCGACAGGACCAGGAAGAGTGCGACCGTCAAACTGACCCACCAAGCCGGCCGAACCGAAACCAGCATTATCGCATAGCCCCCGGCCATGCTGACGATCGCCACGATCTTCGCCTTGCGCGGAATCGCACCTCGCTCGCGCCAGCGCCGGATCGGCGGGCCGGCCAGTTCATGGTCGAGCAGCCAGCGCTCGAACCGCGGACTCGAGTGGCTGAAGCAGGCGGCGGCCAGGATCAGGAAAATCGTGCCGGGCATTATCGGCAGCAGGTAGCCGGCAACGCCGAGCCCCACCATCAGCCAGCCGAGCAGGAACCAACCCCAACGCTTGATGGGGTCTCTCATCCCTTCAGAGCGAGCCGTGGCAGTGCTTGTATTTTCGGCCCGATCCGCATGGGCAGAGCGAATTGCGGCCGAGCGTCGCGGCGACATCTTCGGGGATCTGGAAGTTGGGATCCGGCGCGCCGAAATCCGCCTGCGGCAGGCGGGTCGTGACGAGGCCCAACGCCGCGGCGTCGCGACTGGCGCCGTCGTCCTCGCCGGTCAGCGGATCGATGTGGCTGGTGATGAAGTCGGGCATCGGCGGCAGTTCGGTGAACTGCGGCGGCGCCACCTCGAACCGGATGGTAGCCAGAATACGGGTCACTTCCTCGCGGATCGCGACGAGCATCCGTTCGAACAGCGCGAACGCTTCCTGCTTATATTCGTTGATCGGCGTCTTCTGTGCATAGGCCCTGAGATGTATCACCTGGCGCAATGCGTCGAGCGTCGCGAGGTGCTCCTTCCAGTGATGGTCGAGCGACTGGAGCAGGACGTTTTTTTCCAGGGCGTGCCAATCCTCGTCCGCGATCGCCGCGCGCTTCGCGGCGATCAGGGCTTCGGCTTCGCCCTGTACCTTTTCCGCAAGAAGCTCAGGATCGATGCCGTCCTGCGCGATCCATTGATCGAACGGCGGCGTAATGCCCAGCGTCTCGGCGGCGCGCGCGGACAGCAGATCGAGGTCCCACTGCTCGGGATAGCTGTTGGGCGGGCAGGCCTCCCCGACGATCGCGTTAACCGTCTCGGCGCGCATATCGGCGACCACCTCGTCGACGGTTGCGGCGTCCATGATGTCGGCGCGCTGCTCGTAGATCACCTTGCGCTGGTCGTTCATGACGTCGTCATATTCGACGACTTGCTTGCGGATGTCGTAGTTGCGCGCTTCCACCTTCTTCTGAGCGGTCTCGATCGCCTTGGATATCCACGGGCTGACGATCGCCTCGCCATCGGCAAGATTCTTGTTCATCATCCGCGCGAACATCGTCTGCGGACCGAAAATGCGCAGCAAATCGTCGTCGAGCGACAGGTAGAACCGGCTGAGGCCGGGATCGCCCTGGCGGCCCGAACGACCCCGCAGCTGATTGTCGATGCGGCGGCTCTCGTGCCGCTCGGTGGCGAGAACGAAGAGCCCGCCGGCGGCGAGCACCCGCTCCTTTTCAACCGCGATCTCGGCACGGATTCGCTCGGCGGCCGCCTCGAACTCCGGGGTGCCGATCTCGAGGTCCGGATATTCGTCGAGCATCCGGAATTCGAGATTGCCGCCGAGCTGGATGTCCGTGCCACGGCCGGCCATGTTGGTGGCGATCGTTACTGCGCCGAGCCGCCCGGCTTGCGCCACGATATGGGCTTCCTGCTCGTGGAAGCGCGCGTTAAGCACCTTGTGCTCGACACCATCCTTGTTGAGGAACTCGGACAGCAACTCGGACTTCTCGATCGAGACGGTGCCGACGAGCACCGGCTGGCCGCGCTCCTTCGCTTCGCGGATCGCCTGGGCGATCGCGGCGAACTTATCGAGCATATTCTTGTAGAACTCGTCGTCCTGGTCGATCCGTTTGACCGGCAGGTTGGTCGGGATCGTCACGACGTTCATCTTGTAGATTTGGTAGAATTCGGCCGCCTCGGTCGCCGCGGTACCGGTCATGCCGCTAAGCTTGGGATACATCCGGAAATAATTCTGGAAGGTGATCGAGGCCATAGTCTGGTTTTCGGGCTCGATATTGACGCCCTCCTTGGCCTCCACAGCCTGGTGCAGCCCGTCCGACCAGCGGCGCCCGTCCATCATTCGGCCGGTGAACTCGTCGATGATGATGATTTTGCCTTCCTTGACGATATAATCAGTGTCGCGCTTGAAGGCGATGTTGGCGCGCAACGCCTGGTTCAGGTGATGAACCACCTGGGTATTTTCAAAATCGTAGAGATTTCCGCCTTCGAGCAGGCCCGCCGCCTCCAGCATCCGTTCGATGCGCTCGGTGCCATCTTCGGTCAGTACCACCGACCGCTGCTTCTCGTCGAATTCGTAATCGGCCTTGTCGACACGCTTCACGATTGTGTCGACCGACTTGTAAAGCTCGGATTTATCGTCGGTCGGGCCTGAGATGATCAGCGGAGTCCGCGCCTCGTCGATCAGCACCGAATCGACCTCGTCGACCACCGCGAAATTGAACGGGCGCTGCACCATATAGGCGCGTTCATATTTCATGTTGTCGCGCAGATAATCGAAGCCGAACTCGTTGTTCGTTCCGTAGGTTATATCGGCCGCATATGCCTCGCGTCGTTCACTGTCGCTGAGGCTGGGGATGATCACGCCGACCGTCAGGCCGAGGAACTTGTAGACGCGACCCATCCATTCCGCATCGCGACTTGCGAGATAGTCGTTAACGGTGACGACATGCACGCCGTGACCCGGCAGCGCGTTCAGATAGACGGCGAGCGTCGCCACCAGCGTCTTGCCCTCGCCCGTCCGCATCTCTGCGATTTCGCCCCGATGGAGGACGATGCCGCCGATCATCTGCACGTCATAATGCCGCTGGCCGAGCATCCGGAACGCCGCTTCCCGCACCGTGGCGAAAGCCTCGGGCAACAGGGAATCGAGCTTTTCGCCCTGGTCCAGCCGTGCGCGGAACTTCGCCGTCTGACCGGAAAGTTCTTCGTCGCTCATCGCCTGAAAAGTCGGCTCCAGGCTCGCGATCCTCTGCACGATCGGGCGCAACGACTTCACATAGCGGTCGTTCGACGACCCGAAGATGGCTTTGGCGAGGCCGCCGAGCATGGGCATTCCTTGAGACATGGCTGCACGGGCGGCCCGAGAGCCGCCGCGCAATTGATCGCGGTCAGATAGGTGCCGCTGTGGACTACGTCAATTCGGCGGCGTTATCTCTGCGAGCATTCCCGCCCGACACTCTGCCGCCGTTCGGTCCCGTCGCAACCGTAAAACGCCAGCACGTCCTTCGCAGACCGACCGATCCAAGATCCGCTATATCTGCCATTCTGAAAATCTGACCTGCTATGCCGCTGGCACAAGCGTGTAACCGCAATATTTCAATGTCGCGCGCCTCGCCCTATAGCGGCGGCCCGCCTCGGAGTCAGCCATGGATCGTTCGCCGCTCGCCCCCGCCGCTTTTCCCGATCTGCCGTCGATCGCGGGCGTGCGCCTGTCGGTGGCCCGCGCAGGATACAAGGCATGGGAACGCGCCGACCTGACCTATGCGGCTTTCGATGAGGGAACTGCGGTCGCCGGAGTCACGACCCGGAGCCGCTGTCCGTCGCCGGAGGTCGAGTGGTGCCGGACGGCCTTGCCGCTGGGCCGGGCGCGGGCGCTCATCGTCAATGCCGGCAATTCCAATGCCTTCACGGGCCATCGCGGCCGGGCCGCCGTGGAGGCGATCACCGCGCGCGTGGCTCGCGCGGCCGGATGCCAGCCATCCGATGTCTTCGTCGCCTCGACCGGGGTGATCGGCGTGCCGCTGCCGATCGACAAGGCCGAGGCCGGGATCGACGCGGTGCTGCGCGCCCCTCCGGCGAGTTGGGAAGATGCGGCCGCCACGATCATGACCACCGATACCTTCGCAAAGGCGGCAAGCGCGTCTGCGATCGTCGACGGACGCGCCGTGCGGCTCGTCGGCATCGTCAAGGGATCAGGGATGATCGCGCCCGACATGGCGACGATGCTCGGCTTCATCTTCACCGACGCGGCTGTGGAGCCCGCATTCCTACAGAGGATGCTCGATGCGGCCAATGCCAGGAGCTTCTCGTCGATCACCGTCGACGGCGATACCTCGACGAGCGACACCGTCCTCGTTTTCGCGACGGGCAAGGCCGGCAATGCTTTGTTGAGCTCGGTCGACGACGCCGGCGCCGATGCGTTTCAGGCGGCCCTGACCGATGTGTGCCTCCAGCTCGCGCACCTGGTCGTACGCGATGGCGAGGGCGCGTCGAAGTTCATCGAAATTCAGGTCGAAGGGGCGGAATGCGACTCGAGCGCCCACCGCATCGCCATGTCGATCGCGAATTCGCCGCTGGTCAAGACGGCGATCGCCGGCGAGGACGCCAATTGGGGCCGCGTGGTGATGGCGGTCGGCAAGGCGGGGGAGCCCGCCGAGCGCGACCGGCTGTCGATCCGTTTCGGTGCCACGCAGGTCGCCAGTAACGGCCTTGCCGTCGAGAATTACGACGAAGCGCCGGTCGCCGCGCATCTGAAGGGACAGGAAATCGAAATCGGCGTTGACCTGGGCATCGGCGAGGGCCGGGCCACGGTTTGGACTTGCGACCTCACCCATGGCTATATCTCGATCAATGCCGACTATCGGAGCTGATCGATGCCGCCCCTTTCTCCGGTCCGCCTGATCGCCTCGCGCTGATGCATCGGCTTTACCAACCCGTGCTCGACCTTATGCGCGAGGTGGCGGCGGAGATCATGCTGCCGCGCTTCCGCAAGCTCGCCGCCCATGAGTTCGCCGAGAAGAGCCCCGGCGATTTCGTGACCATCGTCGATCGCGAATCGGAGGCGCGACTGGGCGAGGGGCTATCGCGCCTCCTGCCTGAAGCCAGGATCGTGGGCGAAGAGGCGGTCGCCGCCGACGCATCGATCCTCGATCGGCTAGGGCGGGGGCTCGTCTGGATCATCGATCCGCTGGACGGCACCAACAACTTCACCGAGGGCAAGCCGCCCTTCGCGATCATGATCGGCCTCGCGCGCGATGGCGAGCGCAGGGCAGGCTGGATCCTCGATCCGCTCAGCGGCCGCATCTTTCATGCGCTGCACGACGGAGGCTGCTTCATGGACGGCGAACGGATGAGCACGCGCCCGACCCGAGGCGCGCTTCCGAAGGCGGCGATCGCCACCTATTTTATGCCCGAGGAGCGTCAGGCAGATGTGCGCCGCCGCGCCGCGGGCAGGCTGGAGATCGTGAACATCCCGCGCTGCGCGGGCGAGCAATATCCGCGGCTGATCTTGGGTCAAAACGACATCGCGCTCTACGAGCGGACGCATCCATGGGACCACGCCGCGGGCGCTCTGATGTTGGAAGAAGCAGGCGGACGGATCGCCCGGCCGGACGGATCGCCATATCGGCTCGCCACGGCGGGCAACGGCGCCATTGCGGCGTCGTCCCCGATGATGTGGGATCTGGCGCGCGAGGTGCTTTTCGACTGAAGGCTTCTCCCGCGCGGACAGAGAGCTACCAGCTTAAAGCTCGCCCTGAAGCCAGCCCTTGAGCGCGCTCTTCGGTGCGGCGCCGACTTTGGTGGCGGTCGGCTGGCCGTTTTTGAACAGGATCATCGTCGGAATGCCGCGTACACCATAGCGCCCCGGTGCATCGGGATTTTCGTCGATATTGATCTTGGCTATGGTGACCTGCTCGCCAAGTTCGTCGGCAATCTCTTCGAGAGCCGGACCGATCATCTTGCACGGGCCGCACCATTCCGCCCAGAAATCGACGAGCACCGGCTTGTCGGCGGCGATGACGTCGCTGTGAAATGACGAGTCGGTGATCGCTTTGGTCGGCATGAGCAAGACTCCTTCGTTACAAGCCTGATGTAGGGCGGTCCTCCGCGTGGCTCAACGGCCCGCCCCCAGCTTTTGCTCCTCGCCAGTAAAGCCGGGCTTGTGCCGCTCGAGCAGATCGGGGGGCAACTCGATCAGCGTCGGGCCGGCCGTGTAGAGCAACGCCGCCGCGACCTGCCGGCCGGGAAAGACCACCTGCAGCGCAGCCGTATAGGCGGCCATCTGTCGGACATGATGGTCGGGAAGCTGGGCCAGGACGGTGGGTGCACGCCGGCCGGTCTTGAAATCGATCACCAATATCCGGTCTTCCTCTACCAGGAGCCGGTCGACCGTACCGGCGATCACCTCTCCCGCAACGACGGCTGCCACGGGCGCTTCGGCAAGAGCCTTCGGCCCGAAGATCGCCGTGAAACGCGGGTCATCGACGACCCGGCACGCATCGGCGGTCAACCGTCGCGCCTCATCCTCGTCGTCGACGCCGGCCGAATGGATCAGCCAGCGCTCGGCGGCTTCACGTCTCTGTTCAGGCGCGACAGCCGGCAGCCGCTCGAACAGGGCATGGAGCAAGGTGCCGCGCCGTGCCGCGTCGCGCGTCGCCGCGGTGGGCGGAGGATCGGCGACATCGTCCTTGGTGATCGCTGATGGCGCAAGCGGTCGCGGTGGCCGTGCCTCGACGGGTGCGGGCCTGCGAAGCCAGTCCGGCTCGGAAAGCACCGGCGCCGGTGCGCGCGGACGCGCCGAGGCGCCGGATGCCGATCCGCGTACCGGCCCCCGATAATGGAGTGCGGCGCCCCATAACGGGTCCTCCTCCTCTTCGCAGCCAAGGCCGGCCATCGCCCGCCGAATCGCCGCATACCAGCTCGTGGACGGTGGCTCGCCTCGCGCCCGGACCCCGAGCGCTCCGCCGATTACGAGATGCTCCTGGGCGCGCGTGAGAGCGACATAAAGCAGCCGCCAATGTTCCTGGCGCTCGCGTTCGGCGAGCGCCTCGGCGGCATCGCGCAGCACCTCGGCCATCTCGGCCTTGCGCGGGCGCAGCACCGGCACGACGGGTCCATCCTCGTCGATCGCCCAGTCGAGCCGGCGCGCCGGCGATATGTCAGGATCAGCGGTGGCGTCGGCAAGGATGACAACCGGCGCTTCGAGCCCCTTCGAACCGTGCACCGTCATCACCCGCACCGCATCGAGCGGGGCGGACGGGTCGCGGGTGATCTCGACATCGCCGCGATCGAACCAGTGGAGGAAGCGCTGGAGCGTCGCGGTCGCCGTGCCTTCGAATTGAAGCGCGGCGCCCAGCAGTTCCTCGATCGGATCGCGTGCCTCCGCCCCCAGGCGGCGCAACAGCTTGCGTCGCCCATCGAGCGGCCCGCTAAGCAGATGTTCCAGGAAGCGATAGGGGGTGGTAAAGTCGGCGCGCGCCAATATGTCGTCGAGCAAGGCGATCGTTTCGTCACCGCCCTCCTCACGGACCGCATCGATCAGGGCGCCCCTCCGACCAAAGGCCACGCCGTAGAGCCGGTCCTGGCTCCAGCCGAACAGGGGCGAGACGAGCAACGCGGCGAGGCTCAGATCGTCCTCGCGCTGAACCGCGAAACGGATCGCGGCGAGCAGATCGCGCACGGCAAGCGGTGCTGTGAGCCGCAGCCGGTCGACACCGGCAACGGGCACACCCTCGGCATGGAGCCGCGCAACGATCAGCGAGGCGAGCTCGGCGCGGCGGCGGACGAGGATCAGAATATCCTCGGGACGGATCGTCCGCTTCTTGCTGGCAAGCCACATCCGCTCGTCGAGCCATTGCCTGACCTGTCGGGCGAGCCGGCCCGCATAGTCGCGGGTCGCGTCGTCGACCCAGCCCTCCTCGCCGCAATCGACGGCCTCTTCGATCGCGAGCGGTTTCCACAAGACGACGCGGCCGGGAATCCGGTTGTGCGCGACGTGACGATCGGTTTGCGAGGCAAGGCCCATCTGGTGATGGCCGAGATCGTCGATCAGCTTGTCGACAAGTTCCAGAACGGCCGGAGCCGACCGAAAGCTGCGGTCAAGCGAAAGCTGCCGGAAAAGCCGCTGCTGGGTTTTGGGCAGTTCGGTCGAGCCCTCTTCGGCCTGCCGCGCAAATGCCCGCCGCGCCGCCTCGAACGCCAGCGGATCGGTTCCCTGGAAACCGAATATGGCCTGTTTGAAGTCGCCGACACTGAATAGGGTCCGCAGAACGCGTCCGCGCGCGCCATGGCCGGCGAAAAACTCCGACGCTAGGGCCGCGACGATCCGCCATTGCGCCGCATTGGTATCCTGGGCCTCGTCGACAAGCAGATGGTCGACCGACTGGTCGAGCTTGTACCGCACCCAATCGCCCATGCCGGGCATGTCGAGCAGCCTGACCGTTGTCCGGATCAGGTCATCGAAATCGACGAGACCTGCCGCGCGCTTGGCGGCGGCATAGGCGGCAGCGTAGCTTTGTCCGGCGCGCAGCCCCGCGCCAATGGCGGCGGCGAGCGCCGCCCCGCTCCGCCAGCCGAGCAACCGGCCGACCTGATCGGCCAGATGCGTACAATGGTCGGCATAGCCGGTATCGGCCTTCAGCAGTCCCGGCTGGTATTTGCGGGGTTCGAGCGCCTTGGTCAGGACGACGAGGCGAACATCCTCGAGCATCGCCGCCCGTTCCCGCGGGCCGGCCGCGACGAAGCCGACGACAAGATCGGCGTCGCGCCGGCCCGTGTCGGTCCCCCACGCGGCGTTGGCGCGGGCGACCCGCTCGAAACACTCTATGTCGAGTTCGGCGCATCCGCGCTCGATCGCTTCCTCGACGTCGCCCAACGGAACACCGAGGGCGGCGCGGACACGCGGCTCGATGCTTTCGCGTGCGCCTAATCCGGCAAATGCGTCGGGCGCGCGCGCGCACTCGAGCAGATAGCTCTCGGCGCCGGCTTCGCTGAGGCGGAGGCTGAGCATCTGGACGTCGCGGACGAGGCCATGATCGCCCATCCTCGTCGCGCCGTCGATCAGATCGGCAAGCGTCCCCCGCGCGAGCGCCGCCTCCTCACGAGCCTCGATCGGGCGGAAGCCGGGCACCAGACCCGCTTCGGCGGGAAATCCGGCAAGCAGCGTCTGGCAAAAGGCATGGATAGTCTGGACGCGCAGACCGCCACCCGGCGCGTCCAACACCCGAGCGAACAATTGACGGGCGCGGGTCAGCGCGGGCCCATCGCCTTCTTCGCCCAACCGCGTCAGATCGCGCTTGAGCATCTCGTCATCCTTCAGCCCCGCCCAATGAGCGAGCCGGCGATGGATCCGCTCGGCCATCTCGGCCGCGCCGGCCTTGGTGAAGGTCAGGCATAAGATCGACTCCGGCGCAGCACCGCCCAGCAGGAGGCGCAGCACCCGCGCGGTCAGCACATGAGTCTTGCCGGTCCCGGCGGAGGCGGAGAGCCAGACAAGTTGGGTTGGATCGGATGCGTCGCGTTGCTGCGGCTGGAGCGGATCCAGTGATTTCAAGCGGGCGCTCATGCTGCATCTCCGGGCGCAGCATCCCGGCCATACCATTCATCGAGCCGCATCAGCTGATCATAGTCGCCATAGGGTGCATATTCAGGCGCGAGCTTGGCCGTGAACGGCGCCCCGCCCGTCAACCATCGCTCGACGGCCAAAGCAAGCTTGACCGCAGCATGGGCGACGAAGTCGTCCGCCGCCAGGCCGTTTTTACCGCCAACGGGCGACTTTATGGCTCCGAAGCTGTCGCCATCCTTCGCCAGCGACCAATATTCGAAAATGACGGGCTGGCCGACCACGCCCTCGAAGCCGCCGCGTTCGGCGAGCAGGCCGAGCAAGCCGAGCTGCATGGCATAGCCGGCGACGACTTCGGCGGCACTCGGCGGCTTGCCGGTCTTATAGTCGACAATCGCGAGACGGCCGTCGCGCAGTCGGTCGATCCGGTCGACGGTGCCTGTCAGCGTGATATCTCCGATCTTCACCCTGCCGTTGAGTTCGGCGACGACCGGACGGCGGCCCTGCGCGACGCCCTCGCGCATCCTATCCGCTATCCAGCGGAGCGCCTCCTTCAACCGCGGCTCCCACAACGCTCGCATCACCGGATGCGCCGCCATACCGGCCAGCATCGCCTCGGCACGAGGCAGCAGTCGATCGGGATCGCAGGCGTCCGCCTTCATCCACGCTTCGAAGACCGCATGGATCGCGGTGCCGCGCCAGGCAGGAGTGGGGTCCGCATCGACCGCATCGAGCGCGCGCAGCCGCAGCATCGCATCGGCGTAGAAGGCGTAAGGGTCCGCCTGGAGCCGATCGAGCTTGGTGACTGCAATCTCCACCGGCCGGTCAGCTACTGGCGGCGCGGGCGCAGGGCGATCGATCAGGACCCGGTCGGTCGGCCGGTCTAGCGCCGCCGCCCAATTGGGAAGGCGCAGTTCGCGCGTCATGCCGCCGGTCATCGCCTCGAGCCGCAGCCAGAAGCGCGAGGCGATCGCAGGCGCGCGCGCATCGCGGCGGGCACGGGTGACGATCACCTCCGGCGCGCCGAGCGCCATCGCGAAATCATGTGCGGCAAGACCGATCCGTCGATCAAGACCGTCAAGCCCGAGTTCGGCCCGGATGCGGGGCGCCAGCCATGGATCGGGGCTCGGCAGCGGCGGCCACACGCCCTCGTTCAGCCCGCCCAGCACCATCAGATCGGCATGCTGCAACCGCGCTTCGAGCAGGCCCCAGATCGACAGGCGCGGATGTCCGCCCTGCGGCGGACGCACGGCGACGCCGTCCATCATCAACCGGAGCATTGGCACGAGCCCCGCCGCCGCGAAGCCTGTCGGCCCGAGCGGAGCAGTCCGGTCCAGGCCAGCGACGAGATCGGCCGCCGCACGCCCGTCGGGCCCTGACCATGCAGCATCTCCGGCCAGGCTGGACGCGGTTTCGCGGACGACGGCGACAAAGGACGTAAGATCACCCCTCCCCGTCAGGGGAGGGGAAGGGGATGGGGGCTCAACTCCATCCCGGCGTTGAGAGGATGAGAGCCCCCACCCCAACCCCTCCCCTGAAGAGGAGGGGCTCTTGTCTTCAAAAACCGCTTCCAGCGGCGCCAGCAAATGCCGCACCTCTTCCCACCAGCCGATCGCGGGCGCGCGGAGCCTTTGCGCGCGGCCGTCGCCTTCGCGCAGGAACGCCGACAGGCCATCGAGCCCCGCCGGGGGACGCGGTCCGCGCAGCGCGCGATCAAGCTTTCGCGCGCCGTCGAGCCAAGCGGGTCGCTCCTCGCCGCGCCGGACCAGCGGATGCTTGACGAGGGCCAGTAGCGGAACCGGCGCGAAGCCCTCGGCCGCCGCTTCCGCAATCGCCAACAGCAAGGTGCCCGCGGGGGTCAGCGACAATGGCGTGCCGGCCGAATCGTCGGCGACGATGTTCCAGCGGGCCAGGTGCGCGGCTACGCGCCGCGCCAGGGCCCGATCGGGGGTAACCAGCGCCGCCGTCCGGCCCGGCGTCTCGACCGCCTCCCGTAGCGCCAGCGCGATCGTCTGCGCTTCCTCCGAAGGATTGGCGAGTTCGATCGCGCGCACGCCGCTCAGCCGTCGCTCCGCCGGCGGCAGCTTGTGCCATTTGTCGGTGAAGGCGGCCGGTGTCATCGCATGCCCGATTGCCCTGGCGCGGATCAGGCGGGCATCGCGACCGCCGGGCCAGCGCCATTCGACGACCTCGCCCCGACGCACGCCGATCGCATCGAGGAGCAGCTTGAGGGCGAATTGCGGGTGGCTTTCGATCGGCCGGTCCTTACGGCCCTCCTCATCCGGCGAGTGCGGGCCGAGCGCGTCCCATTCGACGTCCGGCGCAAGCAGATCCAGGCCCGGCAGCACGACCATGCCATCCGGCATTCGGGTGATGCTGCGCAGCAATCCGGCCACTGCCGGGGTGGTGCTGCTTATGCCGGCCGCGATCACCGGACCCGACGGTGGGTGCTCGCGCCATCGCCGCGCCACCCGCTCGAGCAGCCGGTTGCGCCGCTCCGCAAGATCGATGCGGCCACGCTTTTTCAATTCGTGCGGCCAGCGGGTGAGGATAGTATCGAGCATCTCGAGCGAGCGCTGCCAATGTTCCGAAAGCTCGGGGGCATCGGTCACTTCGCGCAACCTCTCCGGCGGAATGCGCGCGATCAGCAGCTGGTCGAGCGTACGGCCAAGCTCGCCGGCCAGGCGCACTGCCTCACCACCGTCGATCGCATCACCCGCCGCTGCCCGGGCCTCGGCCACCAGCCGGGCCAGGATCATCTGCCGCTCGAGCGGCTCGATCGCTGGCGGGATCGGCTCATCGCCATCGATCGGGTCGAACATGCCGCCGAGCCGTTCGTCCAGCTCGGGATCGCCGACCGCCACCAGCCTGGGCAGCAACAGCCCGCCCTCGGCGCGCCGTACGAAGGCGTCGGTGATCGCGCGCGCGGCGCGGTTATTAGGCGCCAGCAACGTCACCCGTGCAAGGGCAAGCGGATCGCTGCCGAAACGCGCGAGCAAGCCCGTGACCAACGCATCGGTAAAGGCCCGATGGGCTGGAATGGTGAAGACGGCGGGACGGGTCATGGACGACCGATCTTAGCGGAATGGCGGGCGCGATAAAGGTTCGAGGAGCGCCGGCTTGTAAG
>Ga0207641_10000229_pt1 | contig 72315 bp, 68 predicted proteins | sample KBSSwiS62_FD_184306 | JGI IMG/M metagenome (GOLD analysis project Ga0207641, IMG submission 184306) | Switchgrass rhizosphere microbial communities from Kellogg Biological Station, Michigan, USA - KBS Switchgrass S6-2 (SPAdes) (version 2) | ecosystem: Host-associated > Plants > Roots >...
ATCAGACATCAGACATCAGACATCAGACATCAGACATCAGACATCAGACATCAGACATCAGACATCAGACATCAGACATCAGACATCAGACATCAGACATCAGACATCAGACATCAGACATCCAACATCAGACATCAGACATCCAACTATTCTTTCACCCTACTGGCCAATATAGCGGGAAATAAACCGATAATTGCTATTACGGCAAAAGACAAACGCAAACCGGCAGCTTCCGCAACAAACCCTATCAGCGGGGGGCCAATTAAAAAACCCAGAAATGAAATGGAAGAAACTGCTGCCAGGGCCAGCCCGGGCTGCATGGTACCCGATTTACCAGCCTGGCTGTAGACAAGCGGAACAACCGATGATACACCCAGTCCTACCAGTAAAAAACCAACCACCGAACTAGCCAGGTAAGGAAAAAGAATTGAAATAAATAAACCGGTAGAAATAAAGGTGGCGCTTAACTGCAATACTTTTTTGATGCCCAGCTTTGTTACCATCCGGTCTCCTAAAAAACGACCGGTAGCCATGGCGGCCGTAAAAGCCACATAACCCAGCGTAATAAATGCCGCGGGTGCTTTTACAACATTTTGAAAGTATACTCCGCTCCAGTCGGCCATCGCCCCTTCGCAAAGCATGCTGCAAAACGCAATAAGGCCAAGGTTTAAAATAAACCGGTCTGGTTTTACGAAAAAGGGTTGCTTCTCCGCGCTACCGGTATCGGCAGGCAAAGTGAATTTGTAAAAAAACAATACCAGCAATACAGCGGTAGCAAAAATGATCAAAAAATGCATCCAGGGTGCAACACCGGCAGACACCAGCAATGTGCCGGCTGCGGCGCCGCTAAATCCGGCGATGCTCCATAAACCGTGAAAGGAAGCCATCACTGACCGGCCGTACATCGATTCTACATCTACTGCCTGGGTGTTCATGGCAATGTTTACCAGGTTAGAACCCAGTCCAAAAAGAAACAGCACAAAAACCAGTTGCCATACGGTTGCACTAAGGCCCAGCAAAACAAGTGCAGCGGGATAAAAAACGGCGGCGGTTATCATTACTTTCCGGCTGCCATAACGGGATACCAGCCAGCCCGCAAATAACAGGCTGGTCATAAGTCCGGCAGGCAAAGCAAATAACACTGCGCCCAGCCGTGCATTGCTTAACTGCAACTGGGTCTTAATATCGGGAATACGGCTTGCCCAGGTGGCAAATGTTAAACCCGAAATAAAGAAAAAAGCGCTTACTGCTATACGATAGATCCTTGGTTTGCCCGCAGAAATGGATACATTCATAAAATATTTTTAGTTGATGGTATTTAGTTTTAAAACCGGTTTCCGGTAATCACCATTATTAAAATAAGTCTTTGATTTTCCGGCATACGTAAATTCGGGCGGCACCGGTACAGAATGCGCCTTGTCCATTAATACAGACGACAATACAAAATCCGCCGTGGCAAGATTGCAGGCAACAATAATATTGCTGGCTACCGCCATATCATGCAGGCCACGCACACCATTGGCGGACTGCAGTGGCTGCACAGGATCCCAGAAAAATAAAAGAATATCTATCTGCTGATCGGCTATCATGGCACCCAGCTGATGATTGGCAGCAGCAGCGCCATCCTGCAGCTTTGTTACCGGTACACCCACTGTGCCTTCCAATATGTCGGCCAGTACGCCTGTTGCAATCAGCTCATGGTTCTTTAATATATCCTGGTTGTAGTAAGACCATTCAATCAGGGATTTACGGTTATTGTCATTTGCCGCAAAGGCAATACGTTTTACCACATTCATTTTTCTATTACTAATCATACACACATTTTTTTTTGTTAAAAATAACAGCCTTTAAAAAGCTGGCTTCTATAACAGACAATCGGTCAAATAATTTTTAGCAAGCTGTACTTATACTGTACATAACTAAAGCAGGATGGCAGCAATCATATTCTCAGGGATGGCAGAAACAGTTATCAACAAATTTTTTTTAACTGCTTAAATAACTACGGCCGGCAGGCCAATGGCAAAAGAATTACAATGCAGGACACAAAGGTATGTCTTTTTGTTTAAACGATTAAACAAAAAGGTTTATTATCTTTGTTCTTAACTATTTTTTGGGTAAATGGTTATTGACTATTAACTGCCTGTTTGTATTTAATTAAAAATCAATACTTTAAACTTGGCTACGGTAGCTTTTGATTTTCAAGATCATCTATACAGCATTCTATGAATAAAAAAGTTTCACTAAAAGATATCGCCGCCGCCGTTGGGGTATCTACCGCGCTGGTATCGTATGTACTGAACAATAAAAAAGAGGGGCGCATCAATAAAACGGTTGCAGAGAAAATAAGAACTACGGCCCTTGCCATGAATTACCGAACCAATCAAATAGCCAGGAGCCTGAAAACAAACAAGACAAATACCCTTGGCCTTATACTCGCAGATATTTCCAACCCATTTTCGGCTGCCCTTGCCCGCTTTATTGAAGACGAAGCAGACAAATACAATTACACAGTAATATTTGGCAGCTCTGATGAAAACCCGGAGAAATATAAAAAGATACTGGATGCACTGGTAAACCGTCAAGCCGACGGGCTGATATTATCTCCCCCTGAACATGCGGAGTTACAGATAGCCGGCCTGCAGCAACAGCAGATTCCTTTTGTACTCATAGACCGTTATTTTCCCGGTATGGAAACCAATTACGTGGTACTGGACAATTACAAAGCTGCTTTTGAAGCCACACAGCACCTTATTGACGGCGGGCATAAAAGAATTGGTTTGATTAATTATGCATCATCCCTTTTTCACCTGGCAGAACGGACCCGCGGCTACCTGGCTGCACTTACAAAAAACAAAATTGCCTTTACTTCAGATTACCTGCAACAGGTAAATGGTGCCGTATTGCAACAGGAAACAGAAAACGCCACGGATAAACTATTGCATCATAAAAAACCTGCAGATGCCATCCTGTTTGGCTCGAATGTAATAGCCATGCATGCGGTAAAATACATCAACCAGCAGGGTTATATCATACCAAAAGATATTGCACTGGCCTGTTTTGATGAATCAGACGCTTTCGATTTATTTTATGCGCCACTTACCTGTATACAGCAGCCTATAAAAGAAATGGGGGAACTGGCTGTAAAAATGCTGCTTGAAAATATTGATAACAGCAATACCCGAATAAAACAGGTTAGCCTGGATGGGAAATTAATTGTGCGGGAATCAACTTTGGGGTAATGGCTGGTGTCTGATGTCTTCACTGCGAACATGGCTTTCTATTTCCACATTCGTCACATTAATCACATTAATTTCATTTCCACATTCATCCTATTTGCTAACCAAAAGTAGTGGGCTGAGAACCGGCTATAGCTTTCAATTTGCCAGACAACCCGCGCCAAAAGAAATCTCAAAATCCCAAAATCGCGGAATCGGCAATTCTTCATTTACACATTCATCTATTTATTAACCAAAAAGTAGTGGGCTGCAGACCGGCTACAGTTTTCAATTTGCCAGACAACCCGCACCAAAAGAAATCCCAAAATCGCGGAATCAGCAATTCTTCATTTACACATTCATCCTATTTGCTAACCAAAAAGTAGTGGGCTGAGAACCGGCTATAGCTTTCAATTTGCCAGACAACCCGCACCAAAAGAAATCTCAAAATCCCAAAATCGCGGAATCAGCAATTCTTCATTTACACATTCATCACATTTATCACATTCATCTTATTTTTCCAGGTTAAATAAGCTATCAACAAACTCGTGCTTGTCAAATACCAGCAGGTCTTCCATCCTCTCTCCTACCCCAATAAATTTTACCGGTATTTTAAACTGGTTGGCAATGGCCAGGACAACGCCACCCTTGGCCGTGCCATCCAGTTTGGTAATAGTTAATGCCGTTACTTCTGTTGCGGCAGTAAAATGCTTTGCCTGTTCCAGCGCATTTTGCCCGGTTGAACCATCCAGCACCAACATCACTTCGTGTGGTGCACCCGGAATTACTTTTTGAATGACTCTTTTAATCTTACCCAGTTCGTCCATTAAATGCGCTTTATTATGCAAACGGCCCGCAGTGTCAATAATAATAACATCACTTCCTTTTGCAACACCGCTTTGCACCGTATCAAAAGCCACCGCCGCGGGATCGCTGCCCATGTCTTGCTTTACAATGGGTACACCCGCCCTTTCACTCCAAATGGTTAACTGATCCACTGCTGCCGCCCTGAAGGTGTCAGCAGCGCCCAGCAACACTTTTTTCCCGCCTTTTTTAAAATTATTGGCCAGTTTCCCAATTGTAGTGGTTTTACCAACGCCGTTTACACCCACTACCAGTATCACATAAGGATGGGCGGGCATGGCCGATGCAAAAGTATACCGGCCATCTTCCGGTGCATCTACCAGCAGTGTTTCAATTTCCTGCTGTAAAATCCGGTTCAGTTCACTGGTATTAAGATATTTGTCTTTTGCCACCCTTTTTTCAATGCGATCAATTATCTGGATGGTGGTGTCGATGCCCACATCAGCACTAACCAGGGCATCTTCCAGATTGTCCAGCACTTCTTCATCTACCGTACTTTTGCCGGCAATGGCCTTGGTTATTTTAGAAAGAAATCCTTCCTTGGTTTTTTGCAGTCCCTGGTCCAGTGATTCCTTTTCCTTTTTTCCAAAAAGTTTGTCAAATAATCCCATGAAAGAAGTTTTAAGTGATAAGTTCTGGAAAGATCGTGTAACTCGCTCAAATGCAAAAGTCAAAATTCAAAAATAAAAATTTTACCGGCAATTGCCGGACCATCCTCTTACCGCCCGGCAAGCCAGGCAAACGTTCTTTTACTTTTGAATTTTTACTTTTGACCTCACATCTCAAAACAGAAAAAGCCGTTCCGAAAATATTCAGAACAGCTTTTATTATGATGTAAGCGGCAATATCTGCTTATTTACTTGCCAGGAATTCTTTTACCTTGTCTTTGTGTACAATCGCCTCCTTAAATGTATAGGCGCCGGATTTCGGGCTACGGATAGCCTTGATTACTTTGGTCCAGTTTTTTGCGTCAGCAGATGCTTTTAAATCTTTTTTCTGCGCGGTCTTAGCTGCTTTTGCCATGACGATGTATTATTATAAGATGAGTTAAATTACTTGATTTCTTTGTGTACAGTTACCTTTTTTAAGATCGGATTGAATTTTTTAAGTTCAATACGCTCAGGGGTATTTTTCTTATTTTTTACAGTAATATAACGGCTGGTACCCGGTTGGCCGCTGTTTTTGTGTTCTGTACATTCCAGGATAACCTGTACCCTGTTTCCTTTCTTTGCCATTGTTGCGGAAATTTAATTGTTGTGTGTTACTTATATATGCGTGCCGTTTGCCCTCAATTCCTTTACCACGGTATACAGACCTCTTTTATTGATAGTACGTATGCCATCGGTAGTTAATTTAAGCGTAATCCACTTATCTTCTTCAGCAAGAAAGAAACGCTTGGTCTGCAGATTAGGCAAAAAACGACGCTTGGTTTTTATATTTGAGTGAGAAACTTTGTTCCCTGTTACCGGAACCTTACCGGTTACCTGACATACTCTGGCCATGATGTACAAAATTTAGGACGGCAAAGGTAGGGAAAGACCGCCAAATATCACAAAGAAAATAAAGGTTTTTCCTGTACAAACCCCGTAAGGGCTGCAAAAAGGCATGACTGCCCCCATAAAACATGCTCTTTGGCCTTAAAAACAACCATTTCCTTTTGTTTTGGTTTTGTATTTTACCGGTCTTGATTCAGCACCCCATAACATGCAGGTACTCTGTCAATTAATAATTAATTAATTTCAAGTGCCTGAGCAGCCATTTACCTTGCGCAAAAGGCCAATATTTATGCATGAAGGGAAACTTATGAAGAAAAAAACAATTACAAGGGATATCAGCTGGCTTTCATTTAATGCCCGCGTTTTGCAGGAAGCGGCCGACAATACTGTGCCACTTAAGGAAAGGATCAAATTCCTGGGCATTTTTTCCAACAATAATGATGAATTTTTCCGGGTGCGGGTAGCCACGCTGAAAAGAATGATAGAGCTGGAAGCCAAGGCACATAAGGTGAAAGTGAATATGTACATGGAGGAAAGCCCGGAGAAAATACTTGAAGAAATACAGCTTATTGTACTGCGGCAGCAAAATGAGTTTAACCGGGTTTGGGAAGAAATTACGCTGGAACTGGCAAGGGAGAAGATATTTATAGTAACGGAAAGACAACTAAACCGTGAGCAAAAAGTATTTGTGCAAAGGCATTTTGAAGAAGAGGTGCGCTCCAATATCATTCCGCTGATGATTGAAAATATCCCGCAATTGCCCTATCTGCGCGATAAATCCATCTACCTGGGCGTGGTTATGTCGTCGAAAGACAGTGCTTACAAACAAAAATACGCGTTGATAGAAATTCCCAGCAGGGCCCTGGGCCGTTTTGTATTGCTGCCTTCGCCGCCCGGCGAGCAGCATATTATTTTGCTGGAGGACATTGTGCGGTTTAATCTTTTCTCCATATTTTCTTATTTCAACTACGACAAGTTTGATTCCTGGATATTTAAAGTAACCCGGGATGCAGAAATAGATATTGACAATGATGTGTCTACCACACTGATTCAAAAAATTGAAAAAGGAATAAAAAACCGGCGGCGTGGGAAACCGGTGCGTTTTGTTTACGACAGGGAAATGGATGCGGGACTGCTGGAATTTTTGATGCGCAAAATGAACATGAGCAAGAAAGACAACCTTATACCCGGCGGACGTATCCATAATTTCAGGCATTTTATGGATTTCCCCGATATCATTCCCAAAAAAAGCCAGCGTAAAAAACCATTTACCCATCCCTTGCTGGTCGGCACGCGCAGGGTTACGGATGTGGTGCTGGAAAAAGACATATTGCTCAGCTTTCCCTATCACTCATTTAACGGGGTACTGGACATGCTGCGCGAAGCAGCCATGGACCCCAATGTTACGGCCATCAAAGTAACTGCCTACAGGCTGGCATCCAATTCAAAGGTCATTAATGCGCTTATTAATGCCGTAAGAAATGGCAAGCAGGTAACGGTAATGATTGAACTAAGGGCCAGGTTCGACGAAGAAGCCAACCTGGAATGGAAAGAAAGACTGGAAGAAGAAGGCGTGAAAGTACTGATCGGAATACCCAATATGAAAGTACATGCCAAATTGTGCCTGATAAAAAAGAGGGTAAACAACCATACCACGCATTATGGATTTGTGAGCACCGGTAACCTTAATGAAAAAACATCAACGCTCTACGGCGATCAATGCCTGCTTACCTCCAACAGGAGTATCATGGCCGATGTAAATAAAATTTTCTTATACCTGGAGAAGCCAAAAGAAGGCGAAAAATTTATCAAGGCCTGCAAAACACTGATTCCCTGCCCCACCAGCCTCCGCGCTCATTTACTAAGAATGATTCAAAAAGAAATAAGACTGGCAGAAAAAGGAAAACCCGCATCCATTATTCTTAAAATGAACTCGTTGTCGGACGAGGAACTTATTTTTAAACTGTATGAAGCGGCAAAAGCCGGCGTGGCCCTTAAACTTATTGTAAGGGGTATTTTCTGTATGCTTACTGAAAACAAAAAATTTATCGTGCCCGTCAAGGCAATCAGTATTGTGGACGAATACCTTGAACATGCAAGGGTTTTTATTTTTAATAATGGCGGAAAAGAGCGGGTTTTTATTTCGTCTGCCGACTGGATGGTAAGAAATATCGATCACCGTGTTGAAGTTACCTGCCCTATTTTCAACAATGATATTAAGAAAGTGTTGAAAACTATTCTGGACATTCAGTTGAATGCTAATGTGAAAGCCAGAATTTTGAACAATGAATTAAGCAACGAGTATGTGAAGGCAAACGGCAGGAAAGTACGTTCGCAGGTGGAGATATACAACTACCTGCACAGCGCGGTTAAAGCGGTATTACCGGAGCAGGAGTTCAAGGAAGCAGCAATGCCCCCGGTAATATAGTCAGGGGTTGTGAGCCTAATGACCATTGTCCATTGACTATCGACTATGGTCAATGGTCAATGGACAATGGTCTATCGGCAATGGATTATTATACTGTTCATCATAAAAACTACAAATATTGAGACTGGCAGCTATAGACATTGGAAGTAACGCGGCCCGGCTGCTGATATCTGATGTAGTAAGAAACAGTGAAGGCAAGCCTGATTTTAATAAACTGAACCTGGTGCGGGTACCATTGCGCCTGGGTTTTGACGTTTTTGAAAAAAAGGAAATCTCTGCCAAAAAAACGGAAATGATCATACAAACGATCATGGCATACAAATGCCTGATTGATGTATATGAGGTGAAATATATAAAAGCCTGTGCTACCTCGGCGATGCGTGATGCGGTTAATTCTGCAGAAATATTAGACCGCGTAAAAAACGAAACGGGCATCGAAATAAAAATTATCAGTGGCGATGAAGAAGCCTCGGTAATTTATGAAAACCATGTGGCAGAAAGCCTGGATAAAGACCATTCGTATGTGTATATTGATGTGGGTGGCGGCAGTACTGAGCTCACTTTTTTCAGCCAGAATCAACTGGTTTTTAAACAATCTTTTAATATAGGCACTATCCGCCTCCTGAAAAACCAGGTAACTGAAACACATTGGGATGACCTGAAAGACTATATTCGCGAAAAAACAAAAGGGTATAAACAAATAGTGGCCATAGGCACAGGAGGAAATATTAACAAGGTATTTTCCATGTCGAAAAAGAAAGATGGCAAACCCCTTTCGCTTGATTTACTCAAAGACTATTACAAAGAACTCAGCAGTTTTTCTTTGTATGCCCGTATGCGTACCTATAATCTGCGCGAAGACAGGGCCGATGTTATTTTACCGGCCATACAGATATATATAAACGTAATGCGCTGGGCATCGATTGAAGAGATATATGTACCTAAAATAGGCCTTGCGGACGGACTTTTACATACATTGTACGAGGAAGTTAGAATGAAGGAAATGTTTGTGTAATCAATACCTGTTTGCAGCCCCGCATAAAATTTCAAAAGTACAAGCATGTCAACCTACAAAGAAGTAAAAAAAATAACCACCCATACGCTGCAGAAAATGAAAGATGCAGGTGAGAAAATCTCCATGATTACTGCATACGATTTTTCTTTTGCAAAAATTTTTGATGCAGCGGGTATTGACATCATCCTGGTGGGCGATTCTGCCAGTAATGTAATGGCCGGGCATGAAACCACTTTACCGATTACACTGGATCAGATGATTTACCACGCTTCATCAGTTGTACGGGGCGCAGAAAGATGCCTGATTGTAGTTGATCTGCCATTTGGTTCTTACCAGGGCAATTCAAAAGAGGCCCTTAGTTCAACCATCCGCATTATGAAGGAAACCGGAGCGCATTCCATCAAGCTGGAAGGAGGTGAAGAAATACTTGAATCAATAAAGCGTATTATTTCTGCCGGTGTGCCGGTAATGGGACACCTCGGCCTTACCCCCCAGTCTATTTATAAATTTGGAACTTACACAGTGCGTGCCAGGGAAGAAGCAGAAGCAGAAAAATTAAAAAAAGACGCGTTGCTTTTGCAGGAAGCCGGTTGCTTTGCCCTGGTACTGGAGAAAATTCCTGCATTACTTGCCAAAGAAGTTTCCGACAGCCTAAGTATACCCACCATAGGCATCGGCGCCGGCAAGTATTGCAACGGCCAGGTGCTGGTGATGCATGATATGCTGGGTATTAATACGGAATTTAAACCACGGTTTCTGCGCAAATACCTCGACCTGTTCACTTCTGTAACCGGTGCCGTACAGAATTATATTAAAGATGTAAAAAGCAACGATTTCCCCAACGATAACGAACAATACTGATACATGCGATAAATGTGAGAAATGTGATGAATGTGGAAATGAAGAATTGCTGAATTCGCGATTTTGAGATTTCTTTTGCGCAAGTCGCTTTGTAAACTCAAAGCTTTTGACGTGTCCTAAGCCCACTATTTTTGATTAGCAAATATGATGAATGTAGAAATAATAAATTGCTGATTCCGGGATTGTTTTTGTTCCAGCCGTTACGCAAATCACTAAATCCCGAAATATCAAAAATCAGAAATCTTCACATCAGACATCAGACATGATCACATCAGCCATCAGACATAATCACGTCCCTTTTTTCTGCCAGTTATTTTACAAATTTCTTGCTTCCCCTGTCCCGGTGACTTGAAAGCGCTGCTCTGGCCATTTTAACCGGCTAAAAATGCGTTTTGCTCTATTTTATTTCCCGGAGCCTGCCGGCGGGCTTATCTTGAAGAAAGTTTCAATCAACCGATACTTCCATTGCTCAAAAAAATGAACCCGAATAAAAAAAACCTTCAGATCATCATTCATATAGCTGTATGGACGGGTTTTTTGTTATTGCCTTTTATCAGCTTTTCCGGCCCCAAAGAAATGCCCTTTAACCCCGAAAGAAAACTACAGTTGTTATTTTTTATTACCAATCTTTTTTTAATAGGCTTTTATTACCTGCATGCATTGGTGTTAATACCAAAACTACTGGCCGAAAGAAAAATAGTGTTGTATGTATGCAGCATCCTGGCACTGTTGCTGCTATTTATACTTATCCCCTTTGTATACTTTCAATTTGTGGAAATACCCGGGCCGCGCTTTGTGCAAAATATGCCGCCGCCCGTCCGCCACCGTTCGCCCGGCCGGCCGGGAATGAGAAGATTATTTCCCTTTACATTTCCGGGCTCCATTATGATGTTTTTGCTGATCTTAGTTATAAGCGGGGGCATTAAAATCATCAATCAATGGCTTAGCAGCGAACAGCGCACAAAAGAAATAGAAAAGGAGAAAATAAGTACTGAACTGGCGCTTTTAAGATCACAGGTAAACCCGCATTTTCTTTTTAACACACTCAATAATATTTATTCGCTCGCTGTAACCAATAGCCCCGACACGGCCAAATCTGTTATGAAGCTGTCTGGTATAATGCGTTATATACTGGACGATGCAAAAAGCAATTTTGTGGCGCTGGATAAAGAAATTCAATTTTTAGAGAACTATATTTCCCTTCAGAAAGTGCGCCTCACCGAAAAATCTGTTATTAATTTTACCATCGACGGCATTACAAAAGACAAACAAATTGCGCCGCTTTTACTGATTGCATTTGTGGAAAATGCATTTAAGTATGGTATCAGCACCCATCAACCCTCCGTAATTGATATACAGCTTAAAGTAACTGATAACCATCTCAGTTTTATGGTGGGCAATCAAAAATTTCCAAACAACCAGGTAAGCCCCGATAATACAGGTATTGGCCTCAGCAATACCAAAAGAAGGCTGGAACTGATATATCATAATAAACACTCGCTGCTGGCAGAAAATAAAGAAAATGCTTTTTTAATAACACTTATACTTGATCTGGTATGATAAGCTGTATTGCAATTGACGATGAGCCCCTGGCCCTGAACCTGATGAAGGAATACATCAGCAAAGTATCTTTCCTGGACATGAAGGCAAGTTTCACAGATGCTGTTGAAGCAGCCGCCTGGCTTGAAAAAGAAAAAGTTGATCTTGTTTTCCTTGATATACAAATGCCCGACATAAATGGCATTCAATTTTATAATTCAATGGCTCAAAAGCCGATGGTTATTTTCACCACCGCATTCAGCGAATACGCAGTAGAAGGATTTAATGTAAACGCCATCGATTATTTATTAAAGCCTTTTGAATACGACAGGTTTGTAAAAGCGGTGTACAAGGCCAAAGAGTATTATGAGTTTACGATTAACCAGGAAATACGGCTTAGTTCCATATTTGTAAAGGCAGACTACCAGTTGGTTAAAATAAACCTGAAAGACGTATTGTTTATTGAAGGCCTCGATGATTATATCCGTATTCATCTTCCGGAAAATAAAACCATTCTAACGCTCATGAGTCTTAAGGCCATTGCAGAAAAACTTCCGCAGAACGAGTTTGTCCGCATTCATCGTTCTTATATAGTGCCGTTGGGAAGGATAGAAAAAATTAGCAGCAAGAAAATTGAAATAGCAGGGAGGGAAATACCGGTGGGCATTAGCTACGCGGATGAATTTTTCAAAATAATGAACAAAAAAACGCTTTGAAGAGTACTGAGTATTAAGTACTAAGTATTAAGACTTCGCGGAGATGTAATCGTTATCGCCTCGTCTTAGTACTAAATACTATGTACTAAAAAAGGATGTATGTCATCTAACATACATCCTTTTAAAACGAGAATGCAACCTAAAACCACCCTATGAAAAACAAGTACAAAATCTGCAACAAACTAACTGGTATAAATTTCATTAATAAAAATTATACCGGCGCCGAAGTATAATTAAAAAACAATTAAACAATTTTTCTAGTAAGTGTTTAATGACGGAAATGTAATGGTAAATACGGTGCCGTTTGCTTTATCCGATTCCACCACCACCCTTCCTTTGTGCAGGGCCACAATACGTTGTGACAAAGCGAGGCCTAGTCCAAAACCTTTGGTATCGCCGGCAGTGCGCCCCCTGTAAAATGGGTGAAAAATGCTTTCAATCTCCGAAGGGCTGATGACCTCGCCCATGTTTTTTACCTGCGCAATAATATAATTGTTTTCAAATTTCAGGTACAAATACGCCTGTTTATCATAAGAATATTTGCAGGCGTTCTCGGTAATATTTTTAATCGCGCTGTATAAAAGATCAGGATTTCCGTAGGTCAGGCAGCTTTTATCGTCATCAGGAAATTCGCCAAATTCAAGTTCAACATTATAGGCGGCATTTATCTTTTTTACATCCGCCACTATTTTCAGCATAATCTCATCAATTCTTACCTCGCTCAGTTCTATGCCGCCTTCATACCCTGTTTTGGCTATTTCCAGCAGGCTTTTGGTAAGTTGTCGCATCTGTTCCACGTCTTCCTGGATAGAATAAAGCACGTTGTGATATTCTTCTGTTGTCCTTTCTTTATAAAGGGTTACCTGCAACTGGCTGCTGATGGAAGTCAGCGGTGTGGAGAGCTCGTGGGAAGCGTTTGAAATAAAGCGTTTCTGTATAGTAATGGATTCCTGCAGCCGGCTGAGCAAATCATTAAAAGTATTTACAAGCCTTGACAATTCATCCTGCCGATCGCCCCCATAAATACGTTCTGATAAATTATTAAATGACACTTCATTCACTTCCCTGATTATCCGGTTTAGCGGCTTTACGAGTTGGGTAGAAAAAATATACCCCACTATAATGGTAATGATTACGGCGGCCAGCAAACTGGAAAGCAATATACGCGTCAGATCATCAATTCTTCTTTTTCCGTCTGCGTCTGTGCCCATGTAAAAAACAACAACGCCTTTATTACCGTATTGATGATAGATACCAATCAGGTCGGCATCGCCTGTTTTCTCATACACGGCTTTTTTTGCCTTTACTTCGGCAATTCGCTGGGGCGAGGCGCTGAAATGTTTTGCCTGACTGCCATAAAATTCATAGACGGGTTTCTGGTCGTCCTCATAAATCAGCAGTGCCCGCTGCGTCATCAGCACAGTAGAATTGCTGTCCATTTTTTGAAGCACATCAAATTTATTGTCGCCCAGCAATGCAAATAAATTAGCCCTGTTATTGGCCCCTGCATAAAGACGCTGCCTGAACACGGCCACCCGGTTCTGTTCGGCAAAATAATAAACTGAATAACTTACAAGTGACAGTATGCCCATCACCAGGAGGGTAAAAAGCAATGTTATTTTAAACCGGATATTCATTTCAGGATTCCTTCAGTATATAACCCATCCCTACCTGTGTATGTATTAATTTGTTGGGAAAGTCCTTGTCGAGTTTTTTCCTGAGAAAGGTTACATATACATCTATCACATTGGTCTTGGTATCAAAATCAATATCCCAGACATTCAGGGCAATATCGGCCCTGGATACGACTTTATTCTTATTTTTTATCAGGTATTCCAGCAACTGAAATTCTTTGGCCGTCAGGGCTATTATTTTGTTGTCCCTGGTTACTTCTTTACTGTCAAGGTTCATGACCAGATCAGAAACTTTCAGCACATTGCCCACCGGAACGGTCTGCCGCAGCCTTTTCAACAAAGCCCTGATCCTTACCAGCAGCTCCTTAAAATCAAAAGGTTTTATAACATAATCGTCGGCCCCGGCATCAAATCCTTCAATTTTGTCATCAATCGCATTAAGGGCGGTTAGCATCATTACCGGGATTTGCTGATTGTGATTGCGTATCTCCTTGCAAAGGTCATAACCATTCATTCCCGGCAGGTTAATATCCAGTATGGCAAGGTCAAAGGGCTGAGTATCAAACAGTTTCTTACCTACCAGCCCGTCATAAGCTACTTCCACCTCGTATTGATTTTCTGAAAGTCCCTTTTTTAGTGAATCCGCTATTTTTCTTTCGTCCTCTACCAGCAATATTCTTGCATCTTCCATATTAAATATTATTATTAAGGGGATAAAGATCAGTATTAAAACTTGCAACCCCGAAACAATTGTATTACAAGCTATTAAAATCAAATTAAAATACCCAAAACAATTTATGGGCATTTATCTGCCTGCTATAGCATTTTAAAACCAGGCAGAAAAAGTTTTTTCCGGCGGGGGCCTGGCCCGGGCCCAAAAGATTACCGGCCAAATATTGCTATATTGTAAACAAATCTTCCGGGTTTATGCCTTCATTCCGGTTATTTTGCCTTACCTTTGCCAACCTTTAAAAGTTCATAGACATGGGTCGCCGGGATTATGATATAGCATTTGTAGGTTTAAAGCAGGGCATTCATGAATACCAGTACCAGGTAAATGACAAGTTCTTTGAGCCATACCCGCAGCAGGATTTCCGTAACTGCAGGGCAAACATTAAGCTTACCCTTGACAAACAAAATGGCTTTATGCTGTTGAAGTTTGAAATTGGAGGAGCGCTTGAAGTTACCTGCGACCGCTGTGGCAGCACCACTTTACCCATGAATTTATGGGATGAGTTTAATATAGTGGTAAAAATGGCAGAAGAACCTGCACAAATGAACGAACAGGAAGAAGACCCTGATGTGTATTATATAGGACGGGGCGAAAGCCACCTGCACATTGCCGACTGGATATTTGAGTTTATCAACCTGAGTATACCGATGCAACGCATGTGCAGCGAAGAAAAAATGGGTAGCCAGTTTTGTGATAATGATGTACTGGCCCTGCTAAAGAAAGGTGAAGATGAGCCCGGTGGTACTGAAAATCCGATATGGAAGGGGCTTGAAAAAATAAAGAAGAACTTAGATAATTAAAAGCTGGAAAGCTTACAAACAGATTCACAAACATTTTTTGATTATAATAAATAGTTGAGTCATGCCAAATCCCAAAAGACGACATTCTCAGCAGCGTAGTGCCAAAAGAAGGACGCACTACACGGCAAGTTCTATTACATTAAGCAAAGACAGCACAACAGGTGAAATACATGTTCGCCACCGTGCCCATGTAAGCGAAGGCAAATTATACTACAAAGGAAAAGTAGTTGCCGAACAAGCCCCTGTAAAATAAATTTAACAATTAACAGATTCCGGCATTCAAAGATTTATGATTCAATAAAGCTTTGGGTATTGGAATTTTTTTTGGGCAGTCACTATGAATATTGGCTTAGATATGATGGGTGGCGATTTTGCTCCGCTTGAAGCGGCAAAAGGCATCCGCTTATACCTGACTGAACATACTGGCGATATTACTTTATTCCTGTTTGGGGATGAAGCCCAAATTACTCCGCTTCTTTTACAGGAAGGCATTGCCCCCGGAAAGATACAGGTGGTGAATGCGCCACAGGTAATCGGTATGCACGAGCACCCTACCAGGGCGCTCAAAGAAAAACAACAATCCTCCATCGCCGTTGGTTTTCAATACCTGGCTGCTCATAAAATTGATGCTTTTATAAGTGCGGGCAATACCGGTGCGATGCTGGTGGGTGCCATGTTTAGTATTAAAGTAATTGAAGGCGTTTTACGTCCCACCATTGCCACCGTTATTCCAAAAGAAAATGGCAAAACGGGTTTATTGCTCGACGTTGGGTTAAACGCCGATTGCAAACCGGAAAACCTGAACCAGTTTGCCATACTTGGCTCACTGTATGCGCGACATATCTCAGGCATCGAAAACCCTAGGGTATGCCTGCTAAACGTGGGTGAAGAAGAAGGTAAGGGCAATATACTTGCACAAGCTGCCTATCCGCTGCTAAAACAAAACAGCCTGATTAATTTTACCGGCAATGCCGAAGGACGCGATATATTGCTCGACAAAGCCGATGTTATGGTATGCGAGGGCTTTACTGGTAATGTTGTACTTAAAATGGCCGAATCTATTTACGATATTACACATGCCAAACACATTGAGCATGAATTTTTAGACCGCTTCAATTTTGAATATTACGGTGGCACACCTGTGCTGGGCGTTGCAAAACCCGTTATTATCGGGCATGGCATTTCACAAAGCAAGGCATTTAAAAATATGATTGCGGTGGCTGCTAAAATGGTTGAAACAGACCTGATGTCAAAAATGAAAGCTTCTTTCACAGGCAATCCAAACGCCTGAGCCAATGAACCTTATTTTTTCCTACCTGCAGGATTATTTCAGAAGCGTTGATAAATGGCTGCTTGTATTCTGCGCCTGTTTTGCCGGCATTTTTCTAACACTCAATTACCGTTTTGGCATAGAAACAAAATGGCTGTTTAATATCAATTCAAGGGTGGCAAGATTTGCAGGTTTTTACTGTGTTTACGCCATTGCTTTTATTGTCCCATACCTGGTATTGGTACTTACCCGCCACAGAGAGGCGGCGGGGTTCCCTTTTTTTTGGTTTTTACTGGTTGTTGCACCCGCTATTTTTGCATTGAAGGTTAGTTTTAACGGGCTTACCCAATGGATAGCCGCCGGCGGGAACGGTAACTGGAGCAGGTACTACGCCATTATTGCGAACCTTCCATCCCGCTTACTACTGGTAGTTATACCACTGCTACTGATCTGGTGGAAGCAGCAAACCATTACTTCTTTCTGGGGACTTACCACCACCAATTTTAACTGGCAACCTTATGCGCTGATGTTGCTGATTATGGTGCCGCTTATAACGTTTGCCTCTTCCCAGCCGGACTTTCTGCACATGTACCCCAAATTAAAACAGGTTGCTTTTACAGACAATATTTCCAGGCATAGCTGGTGGTATAAACTGCTCTACGAATTTTCTTACGGGGTAGATTTTTTTACCATAGAACTGTTCTTCCGTGGATTCCTGGTATTTGCCTTTGTGCGCTATGTGGGTGCGGATGCCGTTTTACCGATGGCGGTTTTTTATTGCAGCATTCATTTTGGCAAGCCGCTGTTTGAGTGCATCTCTTCATTTTTCGGTGGCATGCTGCTGGGCATTATTGCCTACAGAACACAATCTATACTGGGTGGTATTATGGTACACCTGGGTATTGCCTGGATGATGGAAGCAGGTGGTTATATAGGGAACCTCTATAAAAAATAAATGGCTGATGGCTGATGTGGTAATGGCTGATTTGCGCGCCATCACTGGTTGCTAAGAGAACAAGGAGAAAAAGAGCGTTCAGTTGAAGGCTAAGAGACCAAGGAGGAAAGAGCGTTCAGTTGAAGGCTAAGAGAATTAAGAGAAAAAAAGTATTGAGTTAAAAAAAGAAATGCTAAGGGAACAAAGAGTGATTAAGATGCCATTTAATCTCTTTTTCTCCTTGTTCTCTTAGCAAAATAACTACCAACTCATAAGCCGGATTTTGTTTCTAAACTATCATTTATCTGGCCCCGGCATTACTGACGGGATCTTGCTGCCTACCCTTCCCGTTACACCAACAGGTATAGTAAACGAACCGCTTACCTTGTTCAGCAGTTGAAAATAAATTCAACCGAAAACAAAACGGAATATACGTGGCATTACAGCATGCAAGGTTTACCCATGAAGCGGATTACTCCGCACCATCGTAGGCTCTTACCCTACGTTTTCACCCTCATCCCACCCAGGGGCGGGACAGTTATTTTCTGTGGCACTTTCTGTTCCCGCTCAAAAGCGGGACCCGGCGCTTAACCGGTGCATTGTCCTGTGCTGTCCGGACTTTCCTACCCTATGTTGCCATAAGATCGATAGCTCGGTTGGTAGTTGCAGCAAAGGTAGTTATTTAGAAATTGTGTATAATTAAGAGTTAAGAATTTAGAATTAAGAGTTAAGAGTTAAGAGTTGCCTGCATCGCGGCTGTTTTACTCTTAACTCTTAACGCTGCTTACTAGTGTATATAATTAGGAGTTAAGAATTTAGAATTAAGAGTTACCTGCCGGCATCGCTGCTGTTTCACTCTTAACTCTCAACTCTCAACTCTTAACTCTCAACTCCGCTTAATATTGCAGGAACACTTCAGTAGCCCCATACCCGTAAGACGGATGGTATTGGTTGACAAAATATTTGACTTCCTTTTTTAATCGCAGCAATTCGTGTAATTCATCGCGCAGTTTACCGGTGCCAATGCCATGAATGAATACGATAGATGACTGGCGGTGTGCTACTGCCAGCTCATAATATCTTTCAAACTCCCGCAACTGGATAGTAAGTATTTCAAAATTGCTCAGCCGTTTCCAGTCGTCTGTTATCTTTTCTATATGCAGGTCTACCACCGTCCTTGCTGGTGGCAGGTGTTGCCTTGCTTTGGATGCTTCATATACTTTATAACCTGCTGCAGACAGTGCCGAAATGTCCATTTTTTCCTCTTCCTGCCTCGCCGGGTAAGTATCAAAAAGTTTATAGGAAAAAGTGGGTTCGCCCTTTAATTTTATTTCTTCCATCTTTTTGAATAATTGCTGGGCTTTTAATTTCAGGGATGTTTCATAATATTCCGCTTTGCTTTTATCGGGGGTTAATAAATTAAACTCGCAGGTAAATGTGGGGTTGTCGTTTAAATCATCGAACGGAATATCATGCACATAGAAATCCTGGTTAACAAGCAATTCATTTTTCAGCTCAAATCCTGTTTCGCCGGCATAATTCACTTTGTAATGAAAGCCATAGCTGGTTTCAGTACCATTTATCAGGTGCACTTTCAGCAGGTCCGCAACATCATCGCCAAATTCGTCGGTTACAAATTTGGGTAAGAACATCAGCCAAACGCCGGCGGGATGTTTGCTGGTGGAAACTATCTTTCTTTCTTTAGGTACCTGGTCGATGTATGTTTTTGGTTTCTTTTCCGGGAGGGTTTTCTTCTGCGTAAATTGTTTGAAGTAAGGGAAGTCGAGCTGATCGGTATAGGCGGGAAATTTTACGCCCCTTACTTCCACCATTACCATCTTATCGTTTATAATATCTATTACCTCTCCATCTTCATTGGAATGCAGCACGGTTACCTTATCGCCTATTTCAAATTTCATGTAACAAAAATACAAAAGTAAAAAATGAGTACTAAGATTTTAGTATTTAGTATTCAGACCCGGGTATCCTGAGTTCAAAAGTAAAAACGCCGCAGTTATGCTTCTTTACCAGCCCGGCTACCGACCTTTTAACTTATCACCCAATCAACCTCCCTCCGCCAGTTTACTCTTCTTATAGCCATATAAAAAATAAACAATCAATCCAATGACCAGCCAACTGGAGAACCAGGCCCAGTTTTTTGCCGTCATGCCGGTGAGCAGGTACAGGCAGGTAACCAACCCCAACAGGGGAATCAACGAGTATTTTTTTATAAAAGTAAATATGCTGATAACCACGCAGGTCAGCCAAAAAATAATGGTTGATACATTAAGCGTTTTTTTTGCAAGGCCGGCACTTTCTATAGCATTATTGATGATATCGGTTTTATGTATATCAATGCCTGCCACAGCCGATTGTGCCTCTTCTGTTGTTAATGAAAGATTGACTAGCTGTTGCAGGTAACCACGGTTGAATACACAAATAATAACAAGGGCGCCGGTAATGATGAGAGGAAATATAAACCGGCCATTGATATAGGGAATATGAAATTTACCTTCCTCTTTGTTCTTTTTAGGTATCAGCAACACGCCGCCGCAAACCAGTACAAAAGCAAACAGGGTGGCGATGCTGGTAAAATCAAGTACAAATGTTTTATCGGTAAACAGAATTGGAACACCTACTACCAGCCCGGTGACAATGGTTGAAAAAGAAGGTGTTTTGAACCGGTGATGAATTTTCTGGAACACCGGCGGCAATAAGCCGTCACGGCTCATACACATCCATATACGTGGCTGTCCCATTTGAAACACCAGTAACACACTTGTCATGGCAACTACTGCTGCAATGGATACAAAAAACTGCATCCAGCCTACGTTCAGGTTTTGTTTTTCAAATATAAAAGCAAGTGGATCGCCAATGCCCTCAAAATTTTTGTAATTCACTGCACCGGTTAAGACCAGGGTTAATAAAATATATACAATGGTGCATATCACCAGCGAAAGTATCATACCCCTTGGCAAATCGCGCTGCGGGTTTTTGCTTTCTTCCGCCAGTACGCTTACTGCATCAAACCCAATGTAGGCAAAGAATACACCGCTAACGGCTGCCATTACACCACTAAAACCATTCGGCATAAAAGATCTTACGCCTGCATCGTTGGCCGGCGTCCAGTTTACAGTAAGTCCGTTTGAAAAAATAATGTATCCTCCCACTACTATCACCAGCGCCACTACTATCATTTTCAGTATCACCATTACGTTGCTGAAATTGCGGCTCTCTTTGATGCCGCGATATACCAGGTAGGTAATGAGTACATTAATAATAAGTGCCGGCAAATCAAAAATAATATGCAGCCCGCCAATAACCGGCGCATTGTTCCAGGCTTCCAGCACATCCTTAGCGGCGTTTCCATCTGCCATTGCATGCTTTACTTCCATATAACTGGTGCATAGGTATTCTGGCATATGAACATGCACTTTTTCCAGGAAAGAGGTAAAATAATCGCTCCAGCTATAGGCAACATAAATATTACCAATAGAATATTCCATTATAAGAGCCCAGCCGATAATCCACGCAAAGAGTTCACCAAAGCTTGCATACGCATATGTATAAGCGCTGCCGGCCACCGGTATGCGGCTGGCAAACTCGGAGTAGCAAAAGGCGGTAAAAGCACAGGCTACAGCTGTTATAACAAAAAGAATGACCACGCCCGGGCCACCGTGAAAAACAGCCCCGCCCAGGCTGCTGAAACTGCCTGCTCCCAGGATGGCGGCAATGCCAAAAAAAGTGAGATCACGCAGGGTCAATACGCGTTTTAAGCCACCTCCGCCATGACTATCATCCGGCCCTTCCGCCAATATGGAAGCAATCTTTTTTGTACGAAAAAGAGAATTGGACATGCAGTTTTGGTTTAAGGGTTTAAGATAGGCAAAAAACGCATAGCAATAAAACTATCAACCGGCTTTGATTAAGGGGTCAACGGCCACCCGTTCATTACCTGTCAAACGCTAAAGATCTTATACCTTACAAACTGCATATTCAAAATAAAACCGGATGGCCCCCTGGCCAGCAGGGGTCCGCCTATTCTAAAAAGTTGTTTTTCCGGAATGTCAATTAATTCCTATACAATTGATCGCCGGCAGAAAAGCAATAATGAATAACCACCTTCTTTTATTCCGGTTTATCTTTATTTGAAAATACAGCCATGCCATCATCTACTGCACAAAAATTAAAAATTAAAGAAGGCGATATTCTTCTTACACTGCATGCCCCTGCTGAATTCAAAAAAAACCTTGGTCCTGTTCCGGCGGGTGTAAAAATCATAACCGATGGAAAGCAATATAACCAGTTACATTGGTTTGTTAGCAACAAGGCGCAGGTAGAAAAGGAGACAAAAAAAATATTGCCGCTTATAAAAGACAATGTGGTTTGCTGGATTTACTATCCAAAAGGCAGTTCTAAGATACAGACAGATCTTAGCCGCGACAAAGGCTGGGATGCCCTGCTGGCCCATAGCGAAAACCTGACCTGGCTAAGTCTTATCGCTTTTGATGAAACCTGGTCGGCTTTTGCATTCCGTTTAAAAAATGATACAGACAAAAAGAAACCCGGCATCAGCAAAGAGCGTCCCATTTTGAAATACATTGACGCGGTGGCAAAAACCATCCGTTTGCCGGAAGACCTGGAGGCCGTTTTAAAGAAAAATAAAAAGGCGGCTGATTTTTTTAATACACTTTCCTTTACCAACCGCAAAGAATATGTAGAATGGATTGTTACTGCCAAACAGGATGCTACCCGAAAAAACCGGATTGAGGGCACCCTGGACCGCCTGAATAAACAATGGAAAAATCCCAGGAATTTGTAATACCATCATTGCCCTGCCCTGCTGTATCGTCAATGTTCGCGCTTTACCAAAAAAGCAGCCAGTTCTTTCAGTGGCCTTTTTCGTTTATCCATTACTGCTATATCTTCCAGGTGCATGAAAGCGATATTGGTATATTTTTCTTTCAGATCAACTGCCCATTTATCAACACCGCAATCTTTTAAAATGGCTACTACCCTGGCTACCTTATCGGAAGGGTTTTCCCTCATTAATTGCAGCAATAATTTTTTTTGAGCAGCAGGGGCCGTTTCCAGTGCATGTATCATGAGGAAGGTTTTTTTATTGGCCATGATATCGCCACCCGGCTTTTTGCCAAATTTTTCGGGGTCGCCAAAAGCATCCAGGTAGTCATCCTGCACCTGGAAGGCAATGCCCAGGTTGCGCCCAAATTCATATAAATGGCGCTGGTTGCCTTCCCCGGCGCCACCCAGTATAGCGCCCGATTGCAGGCTGGCCGCCAGCGAAACAGATGTTTTTAATTCTATCATTTTCAGGTATTGCTCCATACTTACCTGTTCCTGTTTTTCAAAATCCATATCCAGTTGCTGGCCTTCGCAAACTTCTTTGGCTGTTTTATTAAACAAATGAAGTATGCGATGAATGTAGATGGTTTTGATATTATTAAGATAATCGTAGGCACGCACCAGCATTACATCACCCGCCAGCAAAGCTGTCGATGCATCGTATTTCTCGTGCACGGTTTGCATACCGCGGCGCAGCGGCGCCTTATCCATAATATCATCGTGTATAAGCGTAAAATTGTGAAACAATTCTATGGCAGTTGCCACCTGGTAACAGTCGGGAATAATATCGCCAAACAATTCATTGCCCATTAAACACATAACTGGTCTTACCCGTTTTCCGCCAATGGATAAAAAATAATTATTGGGATTATACAAAGTAGCTGGTTCTGCAGGGAAATGTGCTACCTCAAATTTTTCTTTAAACAGTTCTGACAGTTCTTCAAATGAATGCATACGAAATTGCTGATTTACTGATTGCTGATTTTGTGATTTCTTTGATGTACCAGTATTGGCAAATCCCGAAATTCCTAAATTCCAAAATCAGCAATTGTGCTATTTTATCCTTTTTTCTTCTTTCCTTTCACTTTTCCTTCGCCTTCATCATCCGCAACGGCTGCAGCGGCTATCCATTCATAGTCCAGTTGCCGTTTGGCAAGATTGGCAGAGACCAGTCGTATCCTTACTTTATCGCCCATCCTGAAAGTACGGCCGCTTCTTCTTCCCACCAGGCAATAATCGCTTTCCACATACCGGAAATCATCATAGTCAAACAATCCGTTAATACTTACCAGGCCTTCGCATTTATGTTCAACAGTTTCCACCCAAAACCCGAAAGAAGATACGCCGCTGATTACGCCATCAAAGTCCTCGCCCAGTTTATCCTGCATAAATTCTACCTGTTTGTATTTGTTGGCGGCGCGTTCTGCTTCCATGGCGGCACGCTCGCGTTCACTGCAATGCCGGCATTTTTGCTCCATTTTTTTATCGATAGGAAGTTCATTGTTCAATATATCTTCAAGAATCCGGTGTACCATTACGTCGGGATACCGGCGTATGGGCGAGGTAAAATGGGTATAGTCTGTAAAGCCCAAACCATAGTGGCCGATATTTTCCGAAGTATAAATGGCTTTGGCCATCGTGCGGATACCCAGTTGCTGTAATACGTGCTGCTCTGGTTTTCCTTCTATATCCTGCAGCATCTGGTTAAATGAAGCGGCGATACCTTCCGGCGTTTTTGTTTCGAACTTATGCCCATATTTTTTGGCAAATTCCACAAATGGCAGCAATTTTTCTTCGTCGGGCTCTGCGTGTATACGGTATGGAAAAGGAATCGGCTTTTTGTTCACCTTTATTTTAGCCACGTGTTCGGCCACAATCCTGTTGGCCAGCAGCATAAATTCTTCAATTAACTGGTGCGACTCCTTGCTTTCTTTTACAACAATGCCAATGGGTTTACCTGTTTCATCCAGCTTAAAACGCACTTCCTGGCTGGAGAAATTAATAGCCCCTTTTTTAAATCTTTGTTTCCGGAAACGCTGTGCCAGGTTATTTAAAATGAGTATTTCGTCTTTTAATTCGCCTTCCCCACTCTCTATAATTTGCTGTACATCTTCATAGGCAAAACGCCTGTCGGAATGAATAACCGTTTTTCCCAACCAGTAATTTTTCAGCTCGGCTTTGGGTGTTATCTCAAAAATAGCCGAGAAGGTAAATTTATCTTCATTGGGCCGCAGCGAACAAAGTTCATTTGAAATACGCTCGGGCAGCATGGGGTTAACCCTGTCTGGCAGATAAACGGAAGTAGCCCTTTCATAGGCTGATTTGTCCAGTTCTGTTTCGGGCTCAACATAATAACTGACATCTGCTATGTGAACGCCTATCTCATAGTTCCCGTCTTTCAAAACGCGGAAAGAAATAGCATCATCAAAATCTTTGGCATCTGCCGGATCAATGGTAAAGGTTAGTATGTTGCGTACATCCTTTCTTTTTTGAATTTCTCCTTCAGGCAATGTATCGGGCAGCCTTTCTGATGCTTCCAGTACCTCCTCACTGAAATTGATAGAGAAGCCATTTTCCATGATAATCTCTTTCATAGCAAGATCACCGGCGTTGGTGGCATCCATGACTTCCAGTACGGCGCCACTGGGTTTTTTATTTTTCTCCCAGTTCTCCAGTTTAACAATCACCTTGTCGCCGTTTTTTGCGCCGTTTAGCTTATCCAGGGGCACATAGATATCGGGCATTGGTTTGTCTGTTTCTGCAATAAAAAAAGCGAAATTCTGGCTTACGTCAATCCTGCCAATAAATTCTGTTTGCTTTCTGTCTACTACTTCAATTACCTCGCCCTGTTTACGTCCGCTTTTGTTTGCGTCGCCTGTAATACGTACTCTAACCGTATCGCCATGGAGCGCCGTATTAAACCCGTTGGGTCTTACAATTATATCGGTGTCCAGCTTATCTACAATTACATAGCCCATTCCTGAACGGGTAACGTCCAGTCTTCCTTTGTATAGTGATTCAAATGAAGTTGTTTTCTTTTTTTTCTTTTCTGCTTTTTTAGCCATTTTTTATTTTTATATTAATGCCAACCCTTCGGGTTTGCTTGTATTTATACATTTCCATATGCCTCGCATTCATTTTCTATATTAATACCAGCCCCCGGGTTTGCCTGCATTTACACATTTCCGCATTCTTCACATTCATCACATTACCCTTATCCCATTTTCTTCCCAAAGTCTTTTATAAATGTACCCATTAATCCGTTGAAGCGGCCGGCCTCATTAAACAGGAATTCCAGTTCAATCGGCACCACATATAAAGGCATTTCGGTCAATTCCTGGGCAAACTTTACCAGCCGTACGGCATCCTTCTCCGTGGTAATAATAATTTTCTTGCCGGCACTTATTGCATTATACCGCTTTTTCATATCTTTTAGATCATCAATGGTAAAAATATGGTGATCGTTATACGCCATCTCATAATAGGCCTTCGATTTTTCCTGCAACAGGTTTTTAAGCGGTTTGGGATTGGCAATCCCCGTTACCAAAAGTACTTCCATATCGGCAGATACCTGTGCCGGTTGCTTTGAAATAATGTGATAAGGCTTTCCATAACGGATGGTGGTAAAGAACACCGCCTGCATTTTTTCCGGCTGTAGTTCTTCAATTATCGCCTCTTTCTCTGCAAATGTTAAATCAGCCCTGCACTTGGTGACAACTATAATATCAGCCCTTTTTACACTTGATTTTTCATCGCGCAGATCGCCCGTTGGCAAATACCAGTCGCGGGTATACAGGTTATTGCAATCAGTCAGTACAATATTCATTCCTGCTTTTACCGACCGGTGCTGAAATGCATCGTCCAGGATGATGGCCTGTGTTGCCGGCCTGTCGTGTAATAACTGGGGAATCGCCTCTATCCTTGCCTCTCCCACAGCAATGGGAACATCCGGAAATTTTAAATGAAACTGCATGGGCTCATCGCCAATTTCAAGCGCATTGCTGTTTTCATTGGCAAGGGTATACCCTCTTGTTTTGCGTTTATAGCCACGACTAAGCGTGGCAATCTTAAAATGGGTTTTTAGCTCCTTTACCAGGTACTCTGTCATGGGCGATTTACCGGTACCACCTGCAGCAATATTGCCTACACAAATCAGGGGAAGATTGAAGGTGGTGGATTTAAAAACACCTTTATCGAAGAGGCGGTTGCGCAAAAAAATAATCAGCAGGTAAACCAATGAAAAAGGGAATAATAAAATACGTATGGTCTTCAGCAACGGGAAATTAAAATTCATAAATATGCCCAGGCGTAATACCTGTTGTTAAAGGTACATCAAATTGGTTGACGTCATCAATGGGTTCCACCGCCTCAAAATAAGAAAAACCGGTTTTAATGCATTTCTTGCTGCAGCCGGCTAAATACCTGTCGTAAAAGCCTTTTCCATAACCCAGGCGGTAGCCATTGGTATCAAATGCCAGCATTGGCACAAACACCATATCAATGTCTGAAGCGGGAATAACCGTTCCATTAACGGGTTCTGCTATACCGTATTTATTCTTTTTAAAATCAGTATCATCATCTACCAGAACAGCCTTCATGGTATTGTTTTCAAAATTGGCAACGGGATAGGCAATCCGCAGTTCCGGCATCCGGAATTGCAGGAAATCGGTCATTAAAAAAGTATTTACCTCGGCATGGAGATCAAGCGGCCAATAGCTAAGTAAAATGTTTACATCATAGGGTATTTCCATTTGCTGAAATTGTATCAGTAGCAGATCATTCAACCGCAGGCGTTCTTTTTGCGGCAATGCAATACGCTTTTGTTTATATATTTCGCGCAGCGCTTTTTTTGTCATATTATTTTTTTCAATGCGTCCGCTATCAGCAAAGCCTGGCCCCTTATAAATTCTTTATCCGGTTTTTCGGAGAATGCAATTGACCCAATCTTCGGAAATCCGCTCCAATGCACTATTTCATCCTCATACGCCAGGTACTGATCATTAAAAATCCAGCCCAGCACATCAAGCCGGTAAAGCCTGCATACCCTGGCTGTTAGTAAAGAGTGATTGATGCTGCCAAGATAGTTCCTGCTTACAAGAACAACTTTAGCCTGTAGTTGTTTAATCAAATCGGCCACAAATTCACCATCATTCAATGGCACCATCAACCCGCCTGCGCCTTCTATAACGATGCCGTTTTTCTTAACCCGCGGATCTGCATTTATTGCCGTTAACCTGTTTTTTATATCAGACAGGCTAATGGTAATGTTTTCTTCCCTGGCTGCTATGTGCGGGGAAACAGCCATTTTAAGTTTGTATAATTCCGGGTGTACAACCGATGAAGCATTGGAGAGCGATTGCCTGATAAAATTGCTGTCGGTGCCGTCTTCATATCCCGCTTGTAAAGGTTTCCAGTAATCTGCCTGCAGGGCCTCTGCAACAATGGCTGCGGCAATTGTTTTACCGATGCCCGTACCAATACCTGTTATGAAAATGGGTGGTGTCAATCGAAAGTATTTAGTATTTAGTATTTAGTATTCAGACAACAAGCCAGACAAGAAGTCATTGGTAAAATTGTTTGTTGCTTGTTACCCCGTGCAAATAACCGAATATTTTTTAATGCTGATTTGTTCAAATTAACCTGTAACCGGTTCAATAAAAATAGAAAAAATGGTAGTGCCGTAATTTCTTGCCGTTTTGTACAGTGGAAATTTTTCATAATTGTTCCTGGGTGTATGCTCCAGTACAAACCAGCCGCCCGGTTTTAACAGCTTTTTTTCAGCCACCAGTTCAGGCAGTTTATCAATGGTGGCAAGCGCGTAAGGTGGACCGGCGAAAATAAAGTCAAACTGATCGGTGCATTGGTCAATAAACCTGAAAACATCTGATTTGATTACTTTGCAATTTTCGATCTGCAGTGAGGCAACATTATTGCTGATAAACGCATGCATTTTATCATCTTTCTCTACAATGGTCAGGTTTGTCGCCCCTCTTGAAGCCAGCTCATAACTAATGCTGCCGGTACCTCCGAACAAGTCAAGCGTTGTCATCCCTTCCAGTTCAAGGTTGTTCTGTAATATATTAAACAACCCCTCTTTTGCAATATCCGTGGTGGGCCTTGTATGCGGCATTTTAGCGGGTGGATGCACCCTTCTCCCTCCCAGGCTTCCGGCTATGATACGCATACCGCCAGTTTCATTAAAGGTAAAAAAAAGTGTTCGGGATAATCCTCCAATGCGGGCACCGGCTTTTTACCGGGCAAACTATCCATTTCTACCAGCAGGAAATACTTGTATATCTCTGTATATAATGCAGATGACACATCAATCATCCCCGATAATATTACAGGTGTTTCTTCGGGTGATAGCTGGAACTGGCCGCAGATATTTAACAGGTAATAACCTACATCTTCCGCGGCCTCATATGCATAGCTCTGCAGCAACTGCAATTCTTTGTCTTTTACTGCTGCTACCAGTATGTGGTTAGGGTAAAACATAACCGACAAACGGTTGGCCCGCTCATCTTCGCGCTTTTGTCCGCACTGCATCCATAAACTATAATAATGCCAGTACTGACCGTTGGCAAAATTTTCGCGGAGCAGGTTGTGCACTTCGGCAGGAACCCTGAAAACATTGTATTGCGGCCACCCTCCTATTCTTTCATTAAGTATTACGCCCTTATTAAAATCACCGTGTAATAATTCAATCAGGTTTTTACCGGCATTTTCATCAAAATATTTTTCAGGTATCAACTGGCTCTCGGGAAAATTATATACAAATGTTTCTTTTTGCATGTCTGTTTTCAGCATCTCATCTGTAATAATAATTCCGCGAAGTTCTTCTGCCAGTTCGTGGTTATTGCGGGCATCCATTTCATAGAACCGCATTTGCAATATTTTTTTTTCACGACCCAGGATGGCGTAAGAAAAAATATGAGGACTTACTTCCATCACCAGGTGAGTATCTGTCCATTCTGCCGGTTCGTGCGCAACAGGGATATCAAATAATATTTTCGCCATATAAAGTGTTGCAAAATACTATATTTTACCCACTGATACCCACGCTGCTTTATTCTTTCAAAATAATATTTGGTAGGTTTGCAGCCATTTAAAATGGAACCAGCTACCGCCTATACCAACAGTTTAAAGGTAAATATCAGCTACCGGCAGATACTTTCTATTGCTTTGCCCATTAGCCTGGCTATGCTGGTGCCACAACTGAATTATATTACCAATAATATTTTTTTAGGACAACTAAGTGAGCGGTCGCTTGCTGCAGCCGCCATTACCGGCGTTTATTACCTGATTTTTGCTGCTATCGGGTTTGGTTTGAACAATGGCTTGCAGGCGCTTATTTCAAGACGTGCGGGCGAAGACAGGGCTGGCGAAATTGGCAAACTATTTATACATGGAGTGGGCATATCCCTTGGTATTGCTGTAGCGGGCATTCTTATTACCTATACCCTTGCACCCTGGGTATTGCGATTTAGTATTCATGACGGTGAGTTGCTGAACAAATCCATTTCATTTTTGAAAATACGTATTTGGGGGCTTCCATTTTTATATGTCTACCAGATGCGCAATGCCTTACTGGTAGGCACCAATCAAAGTAAATATTTGATTGCCGGTACACTTGCAGAAGCCCTTTCCAATGTATTTTTTGATTACAGTTTAATATTCGGCAACCTGGGTTTTCCAAAATTGGGATTTAATGGTGCTGCCATTGCCTCTATTATTTCCGAATTCCTGGGCATGGCTGTTGTATTTGCAGTTATTCATTACAAGGGTATTGGAAAACGATTTTCTTTGTTTAGCAGTTTTGCATACAATGCACCGGTTGCCAATTCCATACTGAAACAGTCATCCCCGCTTATTTTTCAAAGTGGTATCAGTATTATAAGCTGGGAATTTTTTTATATTCTTATTGAACATCATGGTGCAATGGATTTGTCTATCAGCAATGCCATGCGTAATATTTTTGGATTATTTGGTATGTTTTCATGGGCGCTGGCAGCTACCTGCAGCAGCATGGTCAGCAATATCATTGGGCAGGGTTTACAGCACCGCGTTATTGAACTGATATGGAAAATTGTAAAGGTCAGTACCGGTATTGCAATTATTATCTGCCTGCTGTTAAATCTTTTCCCTTATATTTTTCTTTCCATATACGGTCAGAGCGCCGATTGGGTCAGTCATGCCATACCGGTTATCAGAGTGGTTTCATCGGCCCTGGTGATGATGTCATTTTCTACTGTGTGTATAAATGCAGTAACGGGAACAGGCAATACCAAAATTAGTTTTCTGATAGAACTGGTCACCATCATACTGTATTGCTTTTATGTGTGGCTGGTACTGGAGCGGTTGAATTTATCTGTTGCCATGGGCTGGACAAGTGAATGGTTGTACTGGGGCTCTATGTTTGCAATGGCTTTTATTTATCTAAGAAGCGGCAGGTGGAAAGGGAAAGTCATTTAGGATTGCTGATTTTGAGATCTGGTGATTGTGAGATCTGGTGATTGTGAGATCTGTTTAAACTTACAACACTGGGAAATCACAAAATTTCAATATCCCGAAATCATCAATTTAATTCCATTTCTTCAGCAAGTCCTTTGCCTCTTCTCTTACCCTTGCATCATCCTGCATTTTATCGGGCATTGAGATGGCTTTCCTGAGCATTTCGATGGCTTTTTGCTTTTCATTGTTCCTATGGTAGCATTTGGCCAGTTCAAGATAATTTACTTTCAGATCCGGCACCAGTGATCTGCATTTTTCATAATTATAGATAGCTTCCTTTAACGATGCCGGGGGCACACCACCATAAAAAACCTTTGCAAATGCCCGTTCAAAACTGCTCAGGTCGCTCACTTCGTAATGCCACCGGCCCAGCACATGGTAGGGCTTATAATTATTGGGATCGCATTTTATGGATAACTCAGCGTATTTCTTAATCTGGTCTACAGCGGCTATTTTTTCTCTTCCGCCCAACACCAGCGCCATACGGCCCATTGCAACAGACATTACAAAATTGGCTTCGGAACTGTTGGGGTTGATGCGCAATGCCTGCCCGGCAAATTTTTGTGCAGCTTTGAAATAATCGAGTTGCTGTTCCTTGCGGGTCTGACGTCTTCCAATAGAACTGCATAGTTCACTGCTTTTGCAAAGAGCGTTTATATTAGCAGGTTGTAATTTTAATACCTCCTGGTATTTTAGAAAAGCCTTCTCTTCGCTGGTGGGTTCCAGGCGTTCGGCTTCTTTTTGGAGGCTGGCAATATCCTGCGCCAGGCACAAAAAAGGAAACACTAAAAGGAACAGGCTGTGGAATAAGACTTTCACTAATCATCAAATTTCTTTTGCAATGTCACTCCCACCTTACCCTGAAAATTCTCAATGGGCGGGTGCAGCTTAAAGATAGAAATACTTATTTCCTTTACAAAGGAATACTCGTGCCTTATTTTGCGTATGATGCTTTCCGCTATTTCTTCTATAATCGGCGTAGGCATGGCCATGCGCTTTTTAACAATATGATAGAGCTCTTCGTAATTGAGAATATTTTTGAGGTCGTTAAACTTTAGCTTTTTTTCTTCGTATTTCACATGTAGATCAACCTGAAACTCCGTGCCGGTTACAGACTCTCCGTCGTATGCACCATGATGGGCAAAAAAATGCAGGTTTTCTAAATGAACAGTCAGCATATATCCGGGAAAAATGTCTGATTTCTGATTTGATGATGGCTGATTTCTTTTTATGCAGTCTGTCTTTACTGTATTTAAATCACATACAATCAAACTGATCAACCAATCAACTAATCAACCAATCAACCAATCAACTAATTAACTAATTAACTACCCCCCATGCGCTCTGGCAGAAAGATAGCGTTCTGCATCAAGTGCAGCCATGCAGCCGCTGCCGGCTGCAGTAACCGCCTGGCGGTATATTTTATCCTGTACATCGCCCGCAGCAAACACCCCTTCAAGATTTGTGCGTGAAGTGCCGGGAATGGTTTTTATATAGCCGGCTTCATCCATATCTATCCAGTCTTTAAAAATGGCCGAATTGGGCTCGTGCCCGATGGCAACAAAAAAGCCACTTACCGGTATCGTTTGGGTTATGCCTGTTTTATTGTTTTTTATGCGTACGGCTTCGGTTTTAAACTGTCCGATGATTTCTTCTGTATCACTGTTCCAGTATATCTTTATATTGGCAGTTGCCTTTACCCTGTCCTGCATTACCATGGAAGCCTTCATGCCATCTTCGCCTTTTCTTACAATCATGTGCACGGTGCTGCAAAGTTTTGAAAGATACAGGGCCTCTTCGCAAGCGGTATCGCCCGCGCCCACAATAGCTACTTCTTTGCCCTTAAAAAAAGTGCCGTCGCAAACGGCACAGGCGCTTACACCCGATCCATTCAGTCTTTGCTCGCTTTCAAGACCCAGCCATCTGGCAGACGCGCCGGTGGCAATCAGTACCACATCTGCTTCCAGTTCTTTTTCTTCGTCGATCCACACTTTATACGGTTGTCTTGAAAAGTCGACCCTGGTAGCCAACCCAAACCTTATATCAGCACCCATGCGAATGGCCTGTTTTTCAAAATGCACCATCATATCCGGGCCCTGTACACCATCTGCATACCCGGGATAATTTTCTACTTCTGTAGTAATGGTTAGCTGACCGCCGGGCTGTATACCCTGGTATAAAACCGGTTTCATATTAGCGCGGGCAGCATAAATGGCTGCGGTGTAACCGGCAGGGCCGGATCCAATTATTAAGCAATGAATTCTCTCAATGGTAGCCATATTGTCAATACCTCCGTTTTAGCGTAGCGGCAAATAAACAAACAATTTTTGTAATTTCTGGTTCACTAACCGACAAATTAGCCCCATGAGAGTATTTTGTGGATTTGTTTGTCATGATTTATCTGTTCAATTCCATTATATATATAAATGTTGCTATAACGGTCAATCAATAATCAATGTCCGGGCAAATGGATACCGTGAGGAAGAAAAGGCGCCTCCGTTGCAAGAAAATGTTAATGCGGTTAGGGCGAACCGTCAGCAGGCAAAAACACAGGCAAAAAACCAGCTTTATTTAGGAACGATAACGGAGGTATACTGTGCGGCATAACCGCCAAAATAACCCAGTGCTCCATTGATATTGCCCAATACTTTTGTGGGCGATGCAAACGGGTTGCCGATACTGCCATAACTGTACTCCATGGTGCGCCAGAAATCAAAACAGGCTTTGTCAATATTGGTGAATTTCAGGGTAATGGTATCGCCCCGGTTAAAGAAAGAATAATTTTCCCGGTCAAGTTTTACGTTACGGTCTATGCCTCTTTCCACATCTATTACATAGGTGGTGCCGTCTACTATCTGGTCGTCGAAAACAGAGTTTAGCCCCGGAAGAAACGGGTCGCTGTTTACTTTGGTGAAATACCTGATGTAATTACCATAGCCAGGGGGATCGGTTACTTTTGCTACCAATACTACCTTGGTGGTATCAGGATTATTGGGTGCTTTTTTCCACCACAACGAATCAACTCTTTTAGCAACTGATGGGATGGTGGCAGCGGCAGTATATGTTTTTCCGTTCACCTGTATATTTAAGGTATAAGCAGTGTTAAAGGTTCCGGTAAATGCAGTGGCCAGGTTAGACGAGTCTATAGTATAATAATATACTTTCAGATTGGCGGCAGTATTATAAAAGTATTCTTTTAACTGATGGGTTTTTACACCATTTGAAACAGTAATAACTGCATTGTGAACAAATGATTTGGCAAGAATATCGGCAGAAATAGTACTGAAATAATCAAAGCTGGAAGAGAGTATAACCACCGGCGGCTGGCCGTTTTCTATAGTGGCTTCCACTACCAGCGAGGCGTTGGTGGCGTTCAGGTTGAAATTAATGGCTTTCTCGCATGAACTGAGTAAACAGGCCAGCGAAATAAGCAGTAAGCATTGCTTCATGCGGTAAAATTAAGGAGGAATCGTGAGACGTGAGGCGTGAGGCGTGAGACGTTAGGAGTGAGTTGATCGGCGCCAATTATAATCCCCTTCATCGCAGCACCTTTCAGGCCTGGGGTCTTACTCCTCACAAAAAAATGCCCCCCGGAAAACCGAAGGGCATTAAAAAAAATAAAAAACCAGTTATCCTAAATAGGCTTTTAATGCATTGCTGTAGCGGGCTTTTTGTAAACGCTTGATAGCCCTTTCTTTAATTTGACGGATGCGCTCCTTTGTCAAATCATATTTTTGGCCAATTTGCTCAATGGTAACACCATTTTCGCCATCCAGTCCAAAATAGGCATTTACTATTTCTGCTTCCCGGGGACTTAAGGATTTCAGCACACGGCGTATTTCACTGCGCAGCGAATCCTTCATTACATCGTCATCTGTATCATCACCACCTTCCAGTAAATCGCCCATAGCCACATCTTCTGCTTCATGCACGGGTGCATCCAGCGAAGTATGGCGGGTATTGCTCTGAAAAATATTGTTTATCTCAGTTTCACTCATCTCTAACAATTCAGCCAATTCTTCCGTAGATGGCTCTCTTTCATGCTCTTGTTCAAAAGCCATGTAAGCTTTGTTGGCCTTGTTATAGGTGCCAATTTTGTTTTGGGGCAGGCGAACCAGTCTGCCCTGCTCTGCCAATGCCTGTAAAATAGACTGGCGAATCCACCATACAGCGTAAGAGATAAATTTAAAGCCCTTTGTTTCATCAAAACGCTGAGCTGCCTTGATTAACCCGAGGTTACCCTCGTTGATAAGATCGCTAAGTGAAAGGCCCTGGTGCTGGTACTGCTTAGCAACAGATACCACAAAACGAAGGTTGGCCTGCACCAATTTGTCCAAAGCTCTTTGATCACCCATTTTAATCCGCTGTGCCAGTATTGTTTCCTCTTCGGGTGTAATCATGGAAATTTTAGAAATTTCCTGCAAATACTTTTCTACCGCCTGCGAATCACGATTGGTGATCTGTGTAGCAATTTTTAACTGTCTCATGAATAATCTTAAGGTATAAAAATAATGATACCAGGGTGGGTACGACTTTGTAACGATCTACAGACATATAATGTTCGGTGGAAGTTGCAGATATATGCAAAAAGGCTGTTAAGCCTTGGTGATCCGTCCTGAACCGCAACAAAAATAAATTTTATAGTTGAGAACTCATAGCGTTTTACTAAAAAACTACGCCCGCAAAACACAAATAAAAGTTATAGAACGCAAAAACTAACAACTGTGCATATAGATGGATGCCCTGTAACCCGCGCCTGTATTGGCATACAGCAGAAGTGTATATTTAACATTTTTAAATGAAAACAGTTCAATTTATTTCAAAAAAAAACCGATAAATATTTTGAAACTAAAAATTTAGTTATACATTTACATAACAACTAAAATTTTAGTTATAATGAAAACGCTAACAAAAACGGAGGAACAGGTAATGCAGGTTTTGTGGAAACTGCAACAGGGCTTTCTGAAAGACATCGTGGAAAACAGCCCTGAACCAAAACCCCATAGTAACACCATTGCCACCATTCTTAAAATATTGGTGGAAAAAGGGTTTGTAGACTACGAAATACAGGGCCGCAACAACCTCTACAAGCCTCTCATCAGCAAAGCGGAATATGGGAAAAAGACTATCAACCAGGTAGTTAAGGGTTATTTTGAAGGCTCACCCGCCAGGCTGGTTTCGCAGTTTCTGTCCGATAATAAGCTGAGCGTGGATGAGTTGGAAGCCCTGATGCAACAAATTAAATCACTCAAAAAACCGGAATAATGGTCATCCTGCCTTTTATCGTCAAACTTGTTGTGAGCTGCGGCCTGCTGTATGGCTATTATCATTTTTTTCTGCGCAACAAGCGTTTCCATCATTATAACAGGTTTTACCTGCTTGCCGCCGCTTTCTTATCAGTTGTTATCCCTTTTTTAAACATACCCGTTCATTTGTTCGGGGGCAGCCAACGGCATTCGGCGCTTATCCAAACCCTCAGGGTTATTAACGCCAACGGCTGGGAGGAACCCGTAACCATCTATGCCCGTCAAAACCAGTGGAGCAATTGGATAAACCTGCAAAACAGTCTTTATTTCATTTATATAGCGGGACTCGTAACAGGGCTTATCATTTTATTTCGTTCGCTTGCCTGGATAAGCACCCTTAAAAGAAAATATCCGCACGAAACAATTGACCGGCTGAAAATTTATGCCACAGCAGAACCGGGTACGCCGTTTTCATTTTTCAGATCTATTTTCTGGGATGAAAATATTTCGTTGAACGATCAACACGGCCAGCAGATTTTCCGGCATGAGGTATTTCATGTAAAAGAAAAACACAGCGCAGACGTACTGGCCATGGAAATAATATGCTGCATTTGCTGGTTCAACCCTTTTTTCCATCTTATTAAAAAAGAAATAAAGGCTATCCACGAATTCCTGGCCGACGAGTATGCCGCTTCATCAAATAACAGGTACGAGTATGCGGAATTACTGGTGGCCCGCGCCATCAGCCAGAAAACAGCACAGCTTACCCATCCTTTTTTTCATAACCAGATAAAACGACGTATTACCATGATCACACAATCAAACCTTATCCGCCGCAGCGGTTATATCAGCCGTATTATGGCATTGCCGCTGCTTTTTGTTTTGGTTTCGGCTTTTGCAGTAAGGCTGACCAGTAAACCGGGACCCAGTTCCGGCAATCATTATGCAGGCAAAACACTGACCGTTGTTATTGATGCAGGGCATGGAGGAATTTTTCCCGGAGGACATAGTAGTAGTTTGTATGAAAAAAACATTACGCTTGAACTGGCACAAAAAATAAAAGAAGTTTCAGGCGACTACAATCTAAATATTATTCTTACCAGGAACAATGATGCGCTGGTAGGCAATGCAACCAGTTTGCAGGAAGATTTGTTAAACAGAACGAAAATTGCAAAGGATGCCAAAGCTGATTTTTTGATTTCCATTCACATAAACGCTACCCCGCAGGAAACAACATCCCTGACAGGCTTTGATGCATATATTTCCGGCAGAAATGAAAACCCGCACGACAAAATGCTGGCATCAACCATTTTAACCAACCTGAAAGAAATCTATTCCGTCAATGAAATCATTCAGCAAAGGGATGCAGGGGTGCAGGTGCTGGACCATAAACCCTGCCCGGGCGTTTTGCTGGAATGTGGTTACATTACCAATCCCGCGGATGTGGCTTTTGTTACCAATAAAGACAACCAGGAAAAAATAGCGCGCAAAATCCTGCTGGGTATTGTACAATACAGTAATGCGCAAACAGCTACCGGCACCGCCTATGGCCAGGAATCAGTAAGCAGCGATACACTTTCTGCTGAAGCGCTGAATACAATTAACATGGATGCCATAAAATCTGTTGATGCTGATTTGCAATCCAACCTGGCGACTATTTATTTCAAAAATGGTACTGTAAAATATGCACATGCCGCAGCAATGAATAAATATTTTGCTGCCAGGAACATAGACACTGTACCAACCGGGCACGAAGCAACAAATAAGATCTTCACCAAGGTGGAATTTGAACCCGACTACACCGGGGGCGAGAAAGGATGGATTGCCTATCTAATTAAAAGTGTACGTTATCCAAAAGACGCTATTGCGAAGAAATTACAGGGCACCGTTGTAGTGGAATTTATTGTTGATACCACTGGTAAAATAAGCGATGTGAAAGCCATCAGCGGACCAAAAGAATTACAGGCAGAAAGCATACGGGTAGTAAAGGAAAGTGGCAGCTGGACCAGCGCCATGAATAACGGCAGAAAAGTGAAGGCCTACAAAAGACAGCCGATTACTTATAAACTATCCAGTTAAACGGCAGGTAAAAAATCTTCTTCTTTTAATCCGGTTCCTTTTTAATGGCAACCGGATTTTTATATCTGAATAATTATACTGTATTTCGGGCACCTGAAAGTTCGGGAAAAATGAATTATGGATTTCAGGTGTTTTTGCATCACCCTACACACGCTGCGACAATTCCAGTCTTAAAAGGCCAAATGAGTTCCAATGAAAAAATTTATTTTATCGTATGCTACCTGCTTTTTGTGCATATGCAATATCTGTGCACAATCTTCTGCCATTGACAAACTGAAAGTGATGGAGTATTTGCAAAACCAGCAATTTGAAGAGGCCATCAACTACCTGGCTCCTTTAATAGTCAATGACTCAGCTAACCAGCAGGTACTGGGTTTACTGGGATACGCCCACTACATGAATGACAATATACCCGAAGCAAAAAAATATTATGAAAAAATAATTGCTGTTGACAGTAACAATATTTCAGCCAATCAATACCTGGCTGCCATCAGCAATGGCAATAATCTTGCAGCAGCAAAGGCCTATACACAGCGGCTCATCACCCTTCAGCCCAACAAAGCCCTGTATTACAGAAATATGGGCGATCTTTTAAAAAGAACCAATGAAAAAGACTCCGCTTTAATCTATTACATGCATGCATATAAACGCTTACCTGGTGATTTCAGAAATGCCGCTGGCGTGGCAGACATACTGATAGATAAGAAAAACTATTCCGTCGCAGACAGCATTGTAGAAAACGCACTGGTAAAAGATTCATCAAACATCCCCTGTTTAAAACTTCGCATCCGCTCGGCGTACGAGGCAAAAAATTACCAGCAAACTATTTTACCCGGCGAAAGACTGATGCGGCTGGGCGATGTTTCCTTAGGCGCTTTAACGCAGCTTGCGCTTTCCTTTTATAATTTAAAATTGTACAGCGACTGCATTCGTGTTTGCGAATACATGCTTCAAAACCAGCTTGAGATTGAATCCGTTTATTACTATGAAGCCCGATCGTATGCCAAACTAAAAGACTTTGCCAAAAGCAACGAATTGTTGCAAACATGCCTGACAAAGGCCATTTCAAAAACAGCCGAAATGTATTATTATAACCTGGGAGAAAATTATGAAGCCACTCATCAGTTTACTGAAGCGGTTAAACAATATGATTCGGCTTATTATCTTTTTAAAGACCCCTTAATGAAATATTATGCCGGCCGCATTTACGAGACCAATCTGAACAATGAAAAACTTGCCGGAAAATATTATATGCAATACCTGCAACTGGCAAAACCCGAATCGGCCGATGAAAAAAAAGCTTACCAGTATGTAAAAACAAGATGGGGCAAAAAACGAAAATCGCCGGTGAAATAGCTTACAACATAATCTTTTTTCCGTCTTTCGCAGATTGTTTGGCCGCTTCCAGTATCTGTACCACAATAAGATTATTATCCAGCGAGGATAAATCTTTACCGGGTTTTATTTTCCCCCTTAGTACATCGGCCAGGTAAACAAGATTACTTGTATAGGCAGCCGTTTTAACCGGCACGTTGTAATAGACCGCCGAGTCCCGGTCTCTTCGTTGCAGGGCATTGCCGTTTAGTGCATGCAGGTAGGTTTTTTCTCCAAATACTTCCCAGTCTTTTATACCAAAAGGCCAGTTCCACGATGCTTCAATAATACCCGTGGCGCCATTGGCATATTCAAGCAATATCGTTGCGTCATCGTCTACATTGGGGTATATATCGGGTTTTATATGCCGTGTAATGGCAGTTACTGCTACTGGTTTATTACCATCCATCAGCCAGGTCATTAGATTAGCGCCATAACATCCAAAATCCATTACTGCCCCTCCTCCATTCTTTACAGGGTCTGTCAGCCATTTTAAAAAATCCGGGCTGCATCCTATTTCTTTAGGCCCCTGGTGCCCCATGTGTACCACCATTTTCTTCACATTACCCACCGCATTTTCATTTTTCGCCATGGCATACACCTGCTGGTTGCTGGAATACCAGGTGGTTTCAAAATTGGTGAGTAACTGAATATGGTATTGTGCCGCCAGGGCTGCCATCCGCTGCGCCTGTTGCACGGTAGTAGCCAGTGGTTTTTCTACCATCACTGAAATGCCTTTGGGCGCGCAGGCTTCTACTACTGTTATATGATCTGCAATAGCATTGTATGCCAGCACGGCATCGGGGTGTATATGCGCCAGCATATCCGCAATGGTTGTATAAAAAATTGAATCTGGTAACTGGTACCTTTTTTTGTACCTGTCTGCCAGTTGTGCATCCGGTTCTGTAATTCCAATGATCATCACTTCCCCTTTCTTGTATTGCTGCATCAGGCCATAGGCATGATCGTGATGAAGTCCCACTACACCTACTTTTAGTGGCTGAGCATTGAGACAATTACCGAAGATCGTCAGTACTACCAGGAATAAAACAAACGGAAGCAATTCAATTGAACAATATCTTTTCATTTTCAGGCTGTATTAAATAATTAAATAACTGACAAAAATGAATTTGAAAATATTCAATTTATGGGGTAACCCAATTTTTATTTATGCAGGGGGGTAGGTTGATCGGTTAACTGGTTGATTGGTTGAGTGGCTACTGGCGGGTAGTCGGCTTTAGAGGGACTTTAAAAGGAGTTCCAATTTGAATTACAAATGGATGCAGGTTTAAAAAATATCCAGGGCTTGCCCAAGTCCCCATTTGGAGGATTTAGGTAGCCAGGCGCTGGGTTATCTTAATTGCAGAAATCGCTGAAGTAAAAGCCTTCTTCGCTCAGCACATAGTCGTTGGTAACCGTGTTCAGCAATGTGCTTTGAATAAAATCCTCCATTTCACGCTTTCTTGCATCGGCCAGGTAGCGGTTGTTGCGCACCATGTGCAGGGATTGCAATTTTAAAAGCGCCAGTCTTGACATTTGCTGAATATGCTCTTCGGTGTAGCGAAATTTCTGAGCCAGGTAGTCCTGTTGATTCAGGTAAGAATTATTCATAGATTTCGGATTTTGGGTTTTCAATGGGTCGAACCATACAATAACGTTCGTATTAAATTAAAAATTGTACCTGTACCGGCCTTATCTTTATCCCCTTTAAATTAACAATATGCCCTTTGATATCAATCAATTAAATAAGCTAATTCAATCGCGGGTCAGTACTTTTCCCAGGCAGTACGATGCGGGTAAACACGTTGACGATGCCATTATTAACCAGATGCTTGAGAATGCCAACAGGGCACCGACCCATAAATTAACAGCGCCCTGGCGTTTTACTGTTTTTACGGGCCAGGGCCTGAAGACTTTTGCCGGTTTACAGGCTTCGGTGTATAAAAACACTGCAGGCAATAATTTCAAGGAAGACAATTACCAGAAATTACTGAATACCCCCCTGCTGGCATCGCACATAATTTCTATTGGCATGAAACGCCACGCGGATAAAAATATCCCTGAATTTGAGGAAATAGCCGCCGTGGCCTGTGCTGTTCAAAATATGTACCTTACCGCAGCCGCTTATAATATCGGTTGCTACTGGACCACGGGTGGTGTGACCCACAATGAGGCCGCCAAACCATTTTTTGACCTGGACGCGGACGATAAGCTGCTGGGCTTTTTTTATGTGGGTGTTATTGCAATCCCATCGCCCCTGAGCGCCAGGACGGCCATAGCAGAAAAAGTAAAATGGATTAGAAGCTAAGGGCCAGGCCCAAAAAGAGTATACTCAATAAACAGCAGCACCGGGAAACCGATTGGATGGACTTATGATAAATCTGCCTGTCGGATAAGGCAAATAACGATTTTTTGTATTATTTTCTATCTTTAATAAACGATCTTATTTTTACCCGGTGCGCCCATACTGTACTGCCTGAAGAATGCGCCCTTAATATTTAAACCCGTGTTGTATGAAGATGTATTTTTACTTTATTGTTATTTCAGTTTTTGTGCTTAGCTCCTGCCAGAAAGAATTGAGCTTTGAAACCTCAGGAACCGGTGGAACCGGAACGGGCACTGGTACCGGTACCAGCACTGATTGCAAAGCCTGTGCTTATATGCCCGTCTGCAATGGTTCTTATTACACGTACAATGATACACTTACTACAAGCGCATCAATCGTCACCGATACACTTCAGTTCATAAAAGATACCACCATCGACAGTAAAACATTTGTAAAAATCTATTCGCCTCTTTCAGACACCTATAGTTATTACAATTGTACCGATGGCGCTACCAGGGTTATCGCTTACAACAACCCCACCATTGGCGGCAGTACCATAACTGCAGACATTACACTTATCAAAGCAAATCTGCCGGTAGGCGGCACCTGGCAGGACAGTCTTATCAATCCTGCGGGCCAACAGGTAATTTATAAAAATTCTATAGTAGAAAAAGGAATCAGCCGCACTGTAAACGGGCAAACTTTCAATGATGTAATTCATGTAAAATCACAATCAGGTGTGGTTATTCCTTTTATTGGCTATACACAAATTACTGAGAGCGATTATTATTTTGCAAGAGGTGTTGGCCCGGTAGACATACTTACCGTGTACTCCAGCACAGGTCTTACTCTTGAACACCGCACCATAAAGACTTATCATATTCCCTGATACCGTTACCAGTATTATACTGCGGGCTCCTGCTGACTAAGGCAGTGGAAACTGCCCAGTCCCCAGATAATATCGGCAGAGTCAATGCCCACTATCCTTCTGCCCGGGAAACAATGCTGAATTACCTGCATAGCCTTGTCATCGCGCCCGCTTCTGAACGTGGGCACGATTACCGACTCATTGGCAATATAAAAATTGGCATAAGAACAGGGCAGCCGCTGATCTTCATAAATCAATTCTTCCGGCATTAAAAGTTCAACAATATTCAACTGTTTTCCATTCAGCAAACGCATTTTTTTTAATTGCTTCAGGTTGTGCTGCAACAGTTCATAATTCTCATCTGCTTTATTTTCTTCTACAACTGTAATCACGGTGTCTTCATTTACAAACCGTACCGTATCATCTATATGCCCGTCGGTATCATCGCCCACAATGCCCTCGTCTACCCAAAGAATTTGATCAACACCATAATAGTTGCGCAGGTAATCTTCTATTTGTAATTGATCCAGATGCGGGTTGCGGTTTTTATTCAGCAAGCAGGCGGTAGACGTTATCAGCGTTCCCCTGCCGTTGAATTCTACTGAGCCGCCTTCCATAACAATACCGGGGTTGAACACCGGAATATTGTACTGTTTTCCAATCAGAGTAGGTATTACGTCATCCAAATCGTAGGGCGGATATTTATTGCCCCATGCATTGTAGTTCCAGTCAACAATTATTTTTTTTTGTTCAGCGGCGGGGTTTATTAAAAACGCCGGTCCATGATCCCTGCACCAGGCATCATTGGTAGCATGAAAAAAGAAATCTATTTTATGCAGGTCTGCATCGGCCTTCAGCAAATGCCCGGTGGCAAATGCTTTCATGGATTCATCCTTTACATTGATGCAAACTTTTTCCGCTGCAGTAAGTTCTTTTATAAAGCTTGCATAGGGAGCATAAATGGTGTCAATTTTTCCCGGCCAGGAGGCTTCCTTGTGCGGCCATGATAACCAGGTGGCAGTATGCGGTGCAAATTCTGCCGGAAAATAATAACCGAGTTCTTTCGGAGTTTTTAGTTGGACGTTCATGATTCTTTATCGGTGTGTATTAAGCTGATAGAAATGGTAGTCCCGAAAATTTACCAGGGGGTAAAGAAGTGTTTCACGGAGCAGAAGAAGGGTTTATTGATGCGCTTTTATTTTGTTTATCCTGTTGCATCACCTCTTCGTCTCTGTGGTATAACTAATCTTCGTCTATATAGCGTTTCGTGATAGGCTGGTAAGAATCAATTCTGCGATCCCGTAAAAAAGGCCAGTGGGTTCTGTAGCTGTCAGTTTTTGAAGTATCGATCTCATACACGGCCACTTCTTCTTCCTCATGCGATGCCTGGTACAGGATAGTTCCAAAAGGGTTACTGATAAATGAACCGCCCCAGAATTTCATAGCGCCATTTTGCTCAAAGCCGGTCCTGTTTACACCCACCACATGTACGCCATTGGCTATGGCATGACTGCGTTGTATGGTTTGCCAGGCATTGTATTGTTCTTTATTGGTTGCTTCATCCTGCATGGTCGCCCAGCCAATAGCGGTGGGATAAAATAATATTTCTGCACCCATTAGTGAAGTAATTCGTGCCGCTTCGGGGTACCATTGGTCCCAGCAGATAAGCACGCCGAAGGTGGCAAACTTTGTTTTGAAAATTTTGTACCCCAAATCCCCCGGCGTGAAATAAAATTTCTCATAAAAAGCGGGGTCATCCGGTATATGCATCTTGCGGTACTTGCCCAGGTATTGACCATCTGCATCCAGCACCGCCGTGGTATTATGATAAATGCCCTGTGTTCTTTTTTCAAATAAGGAAGCAATAATAACAACACCCAGTTCTGCTGCCAAGCTGCTTAACGCATCAGTAGAAGGTCCCGGAATGGTTTCCGCCAGTTTAAAATTGTCATAGTCTTCCACATCGCAGAAATAAAGCGAAGTAAACAATTCCTGCAGGCAAATAACCTGTGCACCTTTAGCCGCCGCTTCTTTTATTTTAACAATGGCTTTTTGCAGGTTTTCTTCTTTATTTGCCGTGCAACTCATTTGCACCAGGCCAATTTTTACTTTAGACATTCCGTGATTTATTTAAGGTTGCAAAAATATGGTATAGAACACAGATTTTTATGATAACGCTGATGAGCGCAGGTTTTATAACAATTTATTTTTGATCGCGGAGGAAGTCGATTATTGGGCCAAAGCCCATTCGAACTGCGCTTCCCTTATAACCCAGGGTTTAAGCCCTGGGTTAAATGCAACCAATAAACCGGCTTTAGCCAAATGCGTAGTAACTCGTAGAACAGTTGTGATGAAAACACCAACTGCAACAAAATATTTGGTCTACAACGATGCATCATTTGTACCTAAACGCAATAGTAGCTGTCACAAAAGGATAATAATAAAATCATACCCATCTGCTTAATCATAAAAATCTGCGTTCCATCAAACCCATAAAAGAACCCGGAACCAATGTAAATAACATTACAACGACTCCGGGTTAATATTATGTAACGAATCAATCTATTTTCTTCCCATTTCTCTTAAAAAAGAAACGTGCGAAGCAATGGCATACCGCACCTTTGGATATTCTATGTATTCAACACCAAACTCCTGGCAGGCTTCTTTAATAATCTTACTTATCTGCGGATAATGAATATGCGATATTTTGGGGAAAAGGTGGTGTTCTATCTGGAAATTAAGACCGCCTACCAGCCAGGATACTACTTTGTTTTTAGTTGCAAAATTGGCGGTTGTTTTTATCTGGTGCACAGCCCACTCATCGTCCATTCTGCCGCTTGCCTCGTCAGGCATCGGGAAAGAAGTATGCTCAACCGTATGCGCCAGTTGAAATACCAGGCTTAGTACCAGGCCGGCTACGCAGGTGAACACCAAAAAACCCACCAGCCACGACATAAAACCAAGCATATAAATTGGCAGCCCCACGAAAAGAAATGCATTGAACAATTTAAAGCCCCAGAACACTATATGATCTTTGACGGTCATTTTTTTAAGCGGCATGCTGCCCACTTTTGCTTTAAAATATTTCTGGTAGTCCAGTACAAAAATCCAGAGTATGTACAGCAGGCAATACAATACCCAGAAATAAAAATGCTGAAATTTATGCAGCTTGTATTTTTTCTGGGTTCCGCTCATGCGCATCCAGGGTTGTATATCAATATCATCATCTACCCCGTCTACATTGGTGTAGGCATGGTGTATAATATTATGTTTTACATTCCACATAAAACTGCTGCCGCCGAGCACATTCAGCGAAAACGCAGCAAACATATTGATGTACTTATTTTTGCTGAAACTGCCATGGGCACCATCGTGCATAATATTAAAACCGATGGCAGACACAATACCGCCCAGCAGCACACATTCTACCACCGACCAGAATACATTGGGTGTAAAGAATACAAGGTGTATGTATAGAAAGGCAAAGCCTGCAATCAGCAATACAGCCTTTAGAAAAAGACTGAAATTACCATAGGTCGATTTGCCCGTTTTTTCAAAATAATTGTTTATCCGGTTCTTTAACTCTGTGTGAAAAGAGTAAGGAACACTTGCAAACTTTGGAACTGACATGAGTAGCTGTTTAGTACGTAAAAAATTGAGATGCAAAGGTAAGCCATGCACGTTAATAAACGGTTACCGGGGCCCGGAATGTATACCATAAGATCAAAATTTATGAATTATCATAGTTTTTTATGACAATTTCACGACAATCAACCACAAATACAGTTTTTTGCTTACCCCATTTTGCAGGTTTTATGTTTCAATAGAGATTAAAGCATCCAGGCTGCGGATGCCCAGTTTTTTTTCTGTAATAAAGCCCTCGGCATACTTTACACCGATGCGCTTGCCCAGCATACGCGCCCGGGCGATGATGCTATCAAAAAAATCTGGGGTAGAAATATAGGTTTGCGGGCCTTCTCCACCGCCATTTGCTGTATTAAATTGTGTGTGGTACGCCAGGATAGATTGCATTCGTTGTTCAAATACATCGCTGATATCCACCAATATATCCGGTTCATGGTACCAATCCTGCAGGTAATGCAGTACCTGTTTGGGACGCCAGCGTTGCTGCAACTGGCCGTTTTCGTCTGTTGTTTCGATTTTCACCAATCCGGCCAGAAAACAGGCGTCTGCAATAAGGTGACCTGCACGACCGTGGTCGGGGTGCCTGTCGTGCAGCACATTGGCCAGAATAATATCCGGTTGGTATTTCCTGATGGCCGCAATTAACAAAAGCTGGTGCGCTTCATCATTTCTAAAAAAACCGTCCCGCATTTTGAGGTTGTCTCTTACCTGTACGCCCAGAATGGCAGCAGCCCTGGAAGCTTCTTCGTGCCGGGTTTGGGCAGTGCCCCTGGTGCCCAGTTCTCCCTGTGTTAAATCCAGAATGCCGGCTTTTTTACCCAATTTTATTTCATTGAGTATTGTGCCGGAACAACCCAGTTCTACATCATCCGGGTGCACCCCTATTGCCAAAATATCAAGTTTCATTTCTATATTGTTTAACTAAAAAGCCATGCGGCCACTAATGATTAAGGTTGCTAAGATAATGGAATTGCGGGTGGATTGATTTTGGCTGCGTTTTCGGGCCCTGCTGCATATTAAAAAATAAGTGTACATAATACATGTATTAATCAGGCCTGTAATTCCAGAAACAGTTGCTCACAGCGTGAAGCGTTAGGCGTGAGTCCTTTGCGCAGATTGGGGGGCGTAATCTATTATCAGCCTGCACCGGCCCTTGTTTAACCCAACAATGGAAGAATTTGTTATCGATTTGTAGTGTGGATGTTGCGATTAGATTAGGCTAAAGGGGGCATTTATGCTACATTTGCAAAAATTATTTTTATACATATGATGACATTTGAAGAGATTGGTATTGAGGAACGATTGGTGAAAGCAGTTACGGATTTGGGATTTGTAAATCCCACTACAATACAGGAAAAGGCGATTCCTGTATTATTAAGCGGTACTACCGACTTTATAGGGCTGGCACAAACCGGCACTGGTAAAACCGCAGCGTTTGGATTACCACTGTTGGATCTGATTGATGCTTCTGCCAAATACCCGCAGGCGCTGGTAGTTTGTCCCACCCGCGAACTTTGTTTGCAAATTGTAAATGAGGTTGAATTGTTCAAAAAATATATGCCGTCTGTACATGTTGTAGCGGTATATGGAGGTGCTTCCATTGGCATGCAGATACGTGATCTGAAAAGGGGCGTACAGATTGTAGTAGCCACACCCGGCCGTTTAATTGACCTTATTGAACGCAAGGCCATCAACCTGGAACAAATTAAATATGTGGTGCTGGATGAGGCCGATGAAATGCTGAATATGGGTTTCCAGGACGATATTGAATTTATTTTAAAAAATACCCCCAAACGCGAAAGTACCTGGCTTTTCAGTGCTACCATGCCGCCCGAAATACGCCGCGTTAGCAAGCGTTACATGAAGGAGCCGGTAGAAGTAACCGTTGGCCAGATGAACACCACCAATAAAAACATAGACCACCAGTACTATGTTGCGTCTGCCCAGCACCGTTATGATACCCTGAAAAGGCTGATTGACTTCAACCCCGGCATGTATGGTATTATTTTTACCCGTACCAAGGCCGATGCCCAGGCCATAGCAGAAAAACTAACCCGCGAAGGATATGATATTGATGCATTGCACGGCGATCTGACACAGGGCCAGCGCGACAAGGTGATGGGCGATTTCCGCGAGAAGCACCTGCAACTGCTGATAGCCACCGACGTGGCCGCCCGCGGTATTGATGTAAAAGACATCACACATGTTATCAATTTTGAACTGCCCGACGATATTGAGGTATACACCCACCGGAGCGGCCGTACCGGGCGCGCAGGCAATACGGGTATCTGTATGAGCATTGTACACAGCCGCGAGATTGGCAGGCTGAAGCAGATTGAACGCATGGTAAAAGCGCCTTTTCATAAACTGGAAATACCGGGTGGCAAAGATGTTTGCCGCAAACAGTTTTTTCATTTTATGGACAAACTTTTACAAACAGACATCAGCCATGGTTTTTATGGAACTTATGTAGAAATGCTGCAGGAGAAATTCGCAGATGTAAGTAAAGAAGATGTACTGAAAAGAATGGCCGCCATGGAATTTGACCGTTTCCTGAAATATTATGAAAACGCCGAAGACCTGAATGTGCGTGAACGCATGCCAAGAGAACGAGAACGTATACCGGCAACCACCGGGCGCGATTTCAACCGCGCCGGCAGAGAGGGTCAACGGGGAAGGGAATCTTACGGACATGCAAATGGTGGCGACTATATGCGTCTTTTTGTAAATCTTGGTACCAAAGACGGGTTTTACAAAGCCAGCTTTTTACAATTCATTCTCGACATGAGTGAACTGAAAAAAGAAGTGCTGGGCAAGATTGATATGAAAGAAATGAATAGCTGGATAGAAGTCGACCGCGGCGCTGCTAATCAAATGATACGTGCCATAGACGGTAAAAAATACAAGGGCAGAAGCATCCGGATGAATGATGCGAACAGCAGGTAGTATTTGTTATTTTAAATTTTGAATTATATATTTTAAATGCTGACCCGGTAACGGGCCGGCATTTTTTTTTAATTGCTGGTCCTTCTTTGTTCAATTCAAAATTTAAAATTCAAAATAATCAAAGTCTCATTAAACAGGCCGGCATTTTTTTTGGATCCTTCTTCACCCAATTCAAAATTTAAAATTTAAAATTCAAAATAATTAAAGCGTTTTCCCCCAATGAATCAGCGCATTTACTTCTTCGGGTACCGTGCCGAACCTTCTACTGCTGCGTTGCTTTCCCAGCCGTACCATAACCATATGCTGTGCCGGCATCACAATAATATACTGGCCTAAAATACCCCGCGCATAAAAAACACCCGGTTCATAAGGCACCAGCCACCATTGCAGTCCATAATAATTACAGGGTTCACCACTGTCATCAGGAATCATACAAGGCGCAATGGACCTGCTGTAATAGGCAGGCGTTATAATTTCAGTTCCTTTCCACCGGCCGTTGTCCAGCATCAACTGGCCTATTCTTGCAAAATCGCGCGCATTTGAATTAAAACAGCAATACGCTTTTTCATTGCCGTTTTGTTTATCGGTACTCCACAATACCGGCAGCACGGCACCCATTGGCCGCCATAACTTCTCCGACGTATAAGCACTTAAGGATTTGCCGGTGGCTTTTTCCAGTATCAACCCCAGCAATTGTGTATCGCCGGATTTATACGCATGATAAGTACCCGGCTGCTTAATTATTTTTACACCAGTGGCGGTTTTATACACATCGCTGCCATAGTACAGTTCGGCCGTTACAGAAAATGGGTTGGAATAAGATTCGTCCCAGTTGCTGCCGCTGCTCATGGTAAGTAAATCAATGATGCGTACTTTGGCCTTTTCGCCGGTTGCAAATTCAGGCAAATAATTTCCTGCAGGTTCCTCCGTCGATTTTATCTTTCCTTCTTTTAATGCGGCGCCTATCAGTAAACTGGTAATGCTTTTGGCCACTGAAAAAGAACCTGAGTAAGAAGTATCGCTGTAGCCTTCCCAGTATTTTTCAAACAGCAAAGAATCGTTTTTTATAACGGTAACGCCTATTGATTGCAGCCTTTCCAGTAAATTTTTTAATGTGTCTGGCAAGACCGGTTTATTAAAATGGGTGGCCAGGTTCCAGGGCTGGGGTGGCCCAACAGCTACCGTATTATTGGGGAAGATTTTATAATCATCTATATCAGCAAAATTATACAGCACTTCTTTAAACATCCATGTTTTACCCGATATGAGCGCATACCCGGAAAACATAACGGTAAGAAATAATAGCAGGTAAAGAAACCTGGGCATGAATTTTCTCATATGGCAAATTTTCTTGTTGAAATTACGGATTATCTCCTGCATATATGATTTACCGAAATTGCCGGAAACATGCATACAGGCGCGCCCTGCCGAAAAATCAGCCAATCAGCCTGCCAACTTTTTAGTCTTTTACCTGTTTTGATGTGATGGCCCGGCGTTTTTGGCTGTTTCAGTGTTCTAAAGTAGCTTCGCTGGTCATTTCAAAAAAAGATATTAACCACTTAAATAGAAAACAGTATGGCATACGATGTTCTTGTTGTGGGTAGTGGACCAGGTGGCTATGTAGCTGCTATCCGCGCTGCACAACTCGGTTTTAAAACGGCTATAATAGAAAAGGAAAGCCTGGGCGGTATTTGTCTTAACTGGGGCTGTATTCCTACAAAAGCACTCCTGAAAAGCGCCAATGTAATGGATTATATTAACCATGCAAAAGACTACGGCATAGAGGCGAGTGGTAAGCAGGATTTTGCAGCAGTTATTAAACGCAGCCGCGGGGTGGCAGATAAAATGAGCCGTGGGGTTCAGTTCCTGATGAAGAAAAACAAGATTGACGTAATAATGGGCTTCGGCAAACTGAAAGCCAAAGGCCAGGTAGAAGTTACCAGGGCAGACGGTGGTAAAGAAGTGGTAGATGCAAAACACATCATCATTGCCACCGGCGCCCGTAGCCGCGAACTGCCGAACCTGAAACAAGACGGTAAAAAAGTTGTCGGTTACCGCGAAGCAATGTCTTTGCCCACCCAGCCAAAATCGATGATAGTAGTAGGAAGCGGCGCCATTGGCGTTGAGTTCGCCTATTTTTATAACAGCATGGGTACAAAAGTTACCGTGGTAGAATTTCTGCCCAGGGTGGTACCGGTAGAAGATGAAGATATTTCCAAAGAACTGGAAAAACAATTGAAGAAGCAGGGTATTGATGTGATGACGAATGCCTCCGTAGAATCACTGGATACTTCGGGCGATGGTGTAAAAGCAAAAGTAAAAACCGCTACAGGCGAAGTGACGCTGGAAGCAGAAATAGTATTAAGCGCGGTCGGTATTGCCGCCAATATAGAAGGTATTGGCCTGGAAGAAACCGGTGTTAAAACCGATAAGGGAAGAATTGTAGTTGACAAATTTTACCAAACCAGCCTTCCGGGTGTTTATTCAATTGGCGATTGTATACCTGGCCCTGCACTGGCACATGTGGCCAGCAAGGAAGGCATTGTTTGTATTGAAAATATAGCTTACAACGAAAAGAAATACAACCACCAGCCGGAGCCCGTGGATTATGGCAATATACCGGGCTGTACCTATTGCACACCCGAAGTTGCATCGGTTGGCTACACAGAAAAAGCAGCTAAGGATGCCGGTTATGAAATAAAAGTGGGTAAATTTCCCTTAAGCGCCAGTGGTAAAGCCAGTGCGGCAGGCGCCACAGAGGGCTTTGTAAAAGTAATTTTCGATGCCAAATACGGCGAATGGCTGGGCACCCATATGATTGGATACAACGTAACGGAAATCATTATTGAAACCGTGGTGGCCCGCAAACTGGAAACCACGCACCATGAAGTGCTGAACAGTATCCACCCCCACCCCACCATCAGTGAAAGTGTAAAAGATGCTATTGAAGTTGCCTACGGCGAAGCAATCCATTTATAAAAAATGGCACACACATAAAATAAAAAGGCTGCTGTAAAATGGCAGCCTTTTTTGTTTGCATTCCATCCAACCCGTTAGCTATTGCCGCGGCCTTCCTGCTGCTGCCAGCTCACCGTTTTTACAGCAAGCATATTATCAAATTAATAAATTGTTGTTGCCGGTATCCTTAAATTTGTGTTACGATTGCGTGTTTGATATTTTTGTGAACATTGTGTTTATTATAAATTGCCTGCCATGACTGAACCATCCGTTTGGGAGAAAGAGACATTCTTCGCACACAAAGACGTTATCATTGTTGGCAGTGGCCTGGTTGGGTTGTGGAGCGCCTACTACCTGAAAAAAGCGGCTCCCCAGGCCAGAATACTGGTAGTGGAACGCGGCATTATACCCACCGGCGCCAGTACCCGCAATGCCGGCTTTGCCTGTATTGGCAGCGCCACGGAACTGCTGGCCGATGCCAGAAAAATAGGCGAGCAAAGCATGCTGGAAATTGTTGCCATGCGTTACGAAGGCCTGCAACGCATAAAAAAAGTGTTTGGCAACAAGGAAATTCAATACGAAAGATACGGCGGTTATGAACTGATAACTGATGCCCAGTATACCAGGTTAAAACAGCTAAAAAATGATTTGGGATGGCTAAATATCATATTGCGCAAAGCCATCAAGGATCAAAAAACATTTCGCATAGCCGACAAAAAAATAAAAAATTTTGGCTTTAAACATACCAGCCACCTGATAGAAAGCAAGGCCGAAGCGCAACTACACAGCGGTAAGTTATTACAGGCGCTTTTAAGAAAAGTTCAGGGTATGGGCGTGGAGGTAATGACGCAGACCGAGGTAAAAAATTTCGAAAAAGCAAATGATAAAATAACCCTTCAGACCAATCTTCCGGTAACATTATCATGCAGCCAGTTGCTTATCTGCACCAATGGATTTGCCACCCAGTTACTTCCAAAAATAGATGTGGCGCCTGTGCGCGGACAGGTGCTGGTAACATCGCCCATAAAAAAATTGCCTTTTAAAGGCACTTTTCATTTTGACGAAGGCTTTTATTATTTCCGCAACCTGGGCAACCGTGTGCTGCTGGGTGGTGCACGCAACAAGGCCATGCAGGAGGAAAATTCGGACTCATTGGTAACAACCGATCTTATACAGGAGGAACTGGAGCGTTTTCTGAAAGAGGTTATCCTACCCAGGCAAAAATATACCATTGAACACCGCTGGAGCGGTATCATGGGCATGGGCAGCGGCAAATTCCCTATTATTAAAAGAGTAGAAAAAAATGTTTATTGCGCCGTTCGGTTAAGTGGTATGGGCGTCGCCTTGTCGCCTGTGGTAGGAGATATTGTGGCAAGACAGATGATAAATAAGTGAAAAACTGATTTCTGGATGCGGGGATGCAGTGATTTTTTTGGCTGTAACAGGCTCAGCAATCTCAAAATCCCAAATACCCAAATCATAAATAAGGTCAGACATCATTACATCCGCTATCAGACATCCTCTATTATTGTTTTACAAATTTTTTCATTCCAGCAGCGCCTTGCATACCTTCTACTTTTATCATATACAGTCCCGCTGGCAGTGTGCTGATATCGGCCTGTTGCAATTTTGAAGTAATTACGAGCATTTTCACCACCTGCCCCAACTGGTTGCAGATATAAAGGTGTTTACCCAGGCTGCTGCCATCGTCTTTTAATTGCACCGTAACAGATGCACGGGCCGGGTTGGGATATACCAATACATCAATATTATTTACGGCAAGCGTATCCCGCACGGGCAACCCATCCCCCACCAGCCCGTTCGAAAAAAGCAGGCTGTTACGCGGCCCGCCGGCTTCGAACAATGCCCTCATTCTTTGCCGCTGGCCTTTGGTAAACATATACATACAGCCATCATCAGAAAAGTCCATAAAATTCATATACATATCTCCGTGAGCTGTTGAACCGCAGGTAAATTTTTCGCCGGTAATACAGCCGCGGTTGGCGGTTTGCTGGGTGGGTGTATCGTCTACCTGGTCATCGCCGCAATTGGCATCGCCCCAGATATGGCGCAGGTTTAACCAATGGCCTGTTTCATGCACAGCCGTTCTTCCTCTATTAAAAGGTCCGCTAATATTGATGGTACCAAAAACGCCGGTGCTTATAACAATGCCATCGGTTTCTTTTGGGCCACCGGGCACACTTGAATAGCCCGATATCCCGTTTTCGAGATTACAGACCCAAATGTTTAAATAATTGTCTGCGTTCCATGCATCTGCACCACCCGTGGCGGCAGCTTTGGCATTATCGTTAAAACTGAAAACAGCGGTATTGGTTTGTATACGTTCAATACCCGAAGTTGCGTGGCCCCTGGGGTCTGTTTTTGCCAAAACAAATGATATTCCGCAATCGGCTGCCAGCGAACTGAAATAAGAAGGAATTTTATTGCGGTCGGCATTGGTTCCGCTATAATCGCTGTTCAACACATCTATTTGCGAAAGAACCTGTGCATTGGAAATGTTTTGTGCAGCCGTATTCCATAATATATGCACTACTACGGGTATGATTATTTTTTCGGGCAGCGGTTTTATAGCGGTGGTATCAAACCCGGCGGTAATTGGTTTATGAAGGGGAAATTTTCCGGTAAATGCCGCCACCGCTGCATATTTAAAATGCAATTGCGGGTGCAGCTCCAGCATTCTTTGCTGATAGGCATCCTGCCGGCAATCCTTTTGGGAAAATGTTGCTATATAGTAAAAAGAAGAAAAAAAGAAAAGTAAAAATCTCTTCATTAAAGGCGCTTTTTGTGATCGTTGGTTCAGCTAAACAGGGCGTTTTCAAAGGTTGGAATGGAACCGGTGGTTAAAAAAGGATATAACGGATTAGATACAGAAACAGCCAAAGGCCAGTAATATGGCCAATTTCAATTAACACAAAGAGGGATAGTGGATTGATAACATTATTGAACTGACGGTAATATTGTCAGCGGCCGCACATTGAACCTTCCAGGTGTGCATAGTAAGCAAACAGGGGCAGAGATGGGAGGTCTTAGTGATAAGCAATGTGAAATAAATACTTTTTCGGCGTATTGCAAAATGGCCGGCCAGGTATTTTTAAGAATTCATTGCTCTATGGCAAGCTTCCCCACTGTACATTTGCAAACCAACAGGGGCATTTAATATGAAGAAATTATCGATCCTTTTTGCAAGTTTGATGGTGCTGGCGGCCTGCAATAGCAATACCCCCGATAACACGCCTGCTTCAACACCCGAAGCAGCGCCTGCCACCATCGGGTTTACCGTGGTAAACACTTATCCGCACGATACAGGTTTTTACACAGAAGGCCTGGAATTTCATGACGGGCAGCTGTATGAAAGTTCGGGTTCAGGCTCGGCCGATACCGAAGGAGGCAAGCCACCCTACCCCTCTGCATTTGGCATTGCCGATCTAAAAACCGGCAAGGTGACCAAAAAAGTGGAACTGGATAATGCCATTTATTTTGGGGAAGGAATTACTTTCTTAAATGGCAAAGTGTACCAGCTTACCTGGCAAAACCATAAGGGATATATCTACGATGCCAAAACATTCAAAAAGCTGCAGGAGTTTACCTATCCCGGTCAGGGTTGGGCGCTTACACATGATAGTACACAACTTATTATGAGCGATGGCAGCAGCAACCTCCAGTTCATTGACCCGGCCAGTATTAACGGCACATTGAAAGCACGGAATATTGTGGGTGTTACGGATAACAATGGACCGGTTTCCAATATCAATGAACTTGAATTTATTGATGGCTTTATTTACGCCAACCAGTACACTACCAATTATATTTTAAAAATTGACCCCTCAAACGGAAAAGTAGTGGGTAAACTTGATTTAAGCAACCTTGATGCTGAGGCCAGAAAAAAATACGGCAATGCGGAAGTATTGAATGGTATTGCCTGGCACCCCGAAACAAAAAGCCTGTATGTAACGGGTAAATTGTGGCCAACGATTTACGAGATAAAATTCAATTAGTACTATTTTGAATTTTAAATTTTGAATGGCCCCGATCTAAATTGCCGTGCTGTAGAATGGAAGAATGTGGCAAATGTGGAATGAAGCTCCTTTGGGAGCGTATATTTCCATTTTTTATCCAGGTTTCCCCGGTACCGGGATAATTTAAAATAACCGTTCACTTTCCAATTACATAAATTACCGAACTGCAGCGCTCGCGGTTAACAACAGCTTTAATGTTGGACAGCAGGCCGATCCATACCGCTTTTACAAGATTGTTTTTGCCGTTTTTGTATTGCTCACTGAGCATGGAAATATAAAAACTGTCAAACCACATGGGGCGCAGCCCCAGCAGCCGCAGACCGTGCTGGTTTAACAAATGCTTAATGGCATCCGGCGAAAAATGATAGAGATGTCTTGGTACATCGTAAGCAGCCCAGGCTTGCTGGTAGATAGCTGCATCATATGAAGTATAGTTTGGAACAGCTATCAATGCCCTTCCTGTTTCTTTCAGCAATACTTTTATCTGTTCAATACAGGCATGCAGTTCGTGTACATGTTCCAGTACATGCCACATGGTAATGGCGTCAAATGATGCCGGGGGCAATTGAAAAAGTGATGGTGTATCCTGCAGGTTTAGTGCATACAAATCTGCTGCACGTTTCCTGGTGGCTGCATCGGGTTCAAGACCTGTTGTATTCCAGCCTGCCTGCTGCATGCTGTGGGCAAAAGCACCCGTGCCGGCGCCGATATCCAGCAAGGCCCCGTTTTGCAGTCCGGTAGTTTGTTCAATTAAACGCCGCTTCTTTTTTAAGGTTGTTTTACGGACAAAATGATACAGTTTATTAATAAGCCCTTTTTGGGTGTCTGTATGTGAGATGTAATTTTCTGATTGATAAAAATCGCCCACCGATCCTTCATCCGGCGCATTTTGTGTGAACCGGAGTGAACAATGGTCGCATTCCCAAATTTCAAACTGCTGGTGAGAGACCGTATAATCTTCCGCCCTCAACCGCAGGTGGATGGTGGTTGCATTACAAACAGGGCACATGTTTCTTGAAATAATCCCCATGATGAGCGTTGAGAGTTGAGAGTTGAGAATTTAGAGTTAAGAGTTAAGAGTTGAAGAATTGTCGTCAAGAGCAACTCTTAACTCTTCATTCTTAATTCTTAATCCTTAATCATTAACTGTTGAGAACTTAGCGTTAAGAGTTTAGCGTTAAGAGTTTAGGGTTGAAGAATCGTCGTCAACAGCAACTCTTAACTCTTAACTCTTCATTCTTAACTATTAATTTGTATCTGTTGTTGATTGCCGGTAAACCCCCATTTCAAATGATGGCTGTATAAATGAAAAAATAGTACACTAAGACCTATTGCGGCCAGGATGAGTGCATATATCCACCAGGATTCTTTCTCAACATACACTTCATCGCTGAGCAATTCAGTCATTTCATAATTGGTCTTTTCCTTATCGCCCACCAGTATAGAGTGCTTGGCATCGGCCCGTATAATCCTTTCCGCTTTTACAGCAGGAAACAATTCATATTTGGGTATATCCGGTTCAAAGATTACCTCCCCGCCAAAATCTTTTCTAAATACCCCTACACCTTCCCATACGGCTTCTTCTTCGGTGCGTATTTTATACCGCAGATCGGCCGCAAATTCGTTGTACCATTTAATGGCTTCAAAATCAGCGATGTTTTTCTTGTTTGCCAGCCAGGCAAAGAATTCCCGGTCCGGCGAATCAAAATATTTATCGAACCTGAATTTTATCTGTACGGGCAGCAATTGCTTGTTGGCGAAGTCTGAAACAGCAGGAATGGTTTCCGCCACCAGCGAACCCAGGCCCGGTATGCTGATGCTTTTATGCTGAAAAAGATATACGTTCAGATCCCTGTACATAGTTCGCTTATTGATTGGGTGCTGCAAAGAAAAGGATTTGTTGCCCGATGTACAAATATATGCCCGGCAGCCTGCTTAATCAGGTAATACTCAAGTTCTCCACATAGGCGGTTGCTGTTTCTGCACCCATATCAAAAGCGGTTATATTTGCCCCCCATGGCAAAAGACAGCGCCGATACACCACTGATGCAGCAACACCGGGCTATTAAACAAAAATACCCCGATGCCATATTGCTTTTCAGGGTAGGCGATTTTTACGAAACTTTTGGTGAAGATGCTATCATTGCCGCCCGGGTGCTGGGCATTACACTTACCAAAAGAAATAATGGCGCCGCCTCTTCTTCGGAACTGGCGGGCTTCCCCCACCATGCACTGGATACCTACCTGCACAAACTGGTAAAAGCCGGTTACCGTGTAGCCATATGCGACCAGTTGGAAGACCCCAAAATGGTGAAAGGCATCGTAAAACGGGGCGTAACGGAATTGGTAACGCCCGGCGTAGCCACCAACGACAAATTACTGGAACACCATACCAATAATTTCCTGGCTGCTATCCATTTTACAGAAAACCAGCAGGGCATTGCCTTTCTTGATATCTCTACCGGCGAGTTTTTTATAGCAGAAGGCAACCAGGAGTATATTGACAAATTGCTGCAAACCTTCAGACCGGCAGAAGTTATTTTTCAGCGCAGTTTCCAGAAACATTTCAAAGAAGTACATGGCGACAAGTTTTATACCTACACATTGGAAAGCTGGATTTTTGACGAAGCTTACGCCAATGAAAGCCTGTTAAAACATTTCCAGACGCATTCCTTAAAAGGTTTTGGCATTGAAGAAATGCGGGCCGGTATTATTGCGGCAGGTGTAATACTGCATTACCTGAAAGACACCGAACACCCCCACCTGCAACACATTACATCCATACAGCGGATAGACCGCGACGATTATCTATGGATGGACCGGTTTACCATCCGCAATCTTGAATTAACCGGCAGCAGCACAGGAGATGGGAATAATTTGCACAAGGTGCTGGACAATACCGTTTCGCCCATGGGCGCGCGGATGCTGAAACGCTGGATTATGCTACCGTTGAAAGACATACGCAAAATCAATGAGCGGCTTGATTTGGTGACCTGGTTTATTAAAGAAGTAGACATACGCACCAAAATAACCCAGCACATCAAACAAAGCGGCGATATTGAAAGGCTGGTGAGTAAAATTCCCTTAAGAAAAATCAACCCGCGCGAAATTATGCAGGTGGCCCGTGGCCTGTTACATGCAGACGCCATTAAACAACTGGCACAAACAGCCGATAACGACTATTTAAAAAGACTGGCAGATTCCATTAATCCCTGTCATTATATCGTTGAAAAGATCATAAAAGAAATTAATGAGAATCCGCCTGCTACCGCAGCCAAAGGCGGCGTAATAAAAGAGGGCATTCATGCAGAACTGGACACACTCAGAAAAATTGCCAGCGGCGGTAAAGAATACCTGGTTGAACTGCAGACAAAGGAGGCTGAAACAACCGGCATCTCTTCATTAAAGATCGGTTTCAACAATGTTTTTGGCTATTACCTGGAAGTCACCAACGCCCACAAAAATAAAGTACCTGCTGCCTGGATGCGCAAACAAACGCTCACCAATGCAGAAAGATATATTACGCCCGAGCTGAAAGAATACGAAGAAAAAATAACCGGCGCCGAAGAAAAGATACTGGCCATTGAAGTGGATCTCTATGAAAAATTGCTGCTGGAACTACAGGATTATATTGCGCCTATGCAGGTGAATGGCCATGTGCTGGCAGTAATGGATTGTATGATCTGCTTTGCTTCCAACGCACTTCATTACAACTACAAAAAACCTGAACTGCACGATGGTGGTGAAACAGCCATCAAACAGGGACGCCACCCGGTAATTGAAAGAAACCTGCCTGCAGGCGAACCTTATATTGCCAATGATATATTTCTTGATCCGGCCGCTCAGCAGATCATTATCCTTACAGGGCCCAATATGAGTGGTAAGAGCGCCTTGCTGCGGCAGGCAGCGTTAATTACACTGATGGCGCATATGGGCAGTTTTGTGCCGGCAGACCATGCGCGCATTGCACTAACAGATAAAATATTTACGCGTGTTGGCGCTTCTGATAATTTAAGCGGCGGCGAATCTACTTTTATGGTAGAGATGAATGAAACAGCCAGCATCATTAATAATCTTACCGCCCGCAGTTTAATTATACTGGACGAAATTGGCCGGGGCACCTCTACCTATGATGGCATTTCCATTGCATGGAGCATTGCAGAATACCTGCACCAGAGTCCGCACCAGCCAAAAACACTGTTTGCCACGCATTACCATGAACTGAATGAACTGGAAAACCGGATGCCCCGTATAAAGAACTATCATATTACCAACAAAGAAGTGGGCAACAAAATTGTCTTTCTTCGCAAACTCGCACCAGGCGGCAGCACCCATAGTTTTGGGATACACGTAGCCAGAATGGCCGGCATGCCTTCCTCACTTATACAGCGTGCCAATGAAATGCTGAAACACCTGGAAGAAGCCCATGCAGACGGCAATGCTGCGCAACAAATAAAAAACATGCCCGCGCAAAAACTACAGCTTTCTATTTTCGATGCCCATTCAGAAACCTTTGATGAAATAAGAAAAATGCTGGAGCGCATTGATATCAACCGCCTTACACCGGTAGAGGCTCTCATGAAATTGAATGAGATAAAGGGTCTATTGAAATAGAAACGCAGCGACGCGGCGTCTTCTAATATCACCCCGTCGGGGTTTTGCGCCGGGATATCCATGATACTAAAATCAAACTATATTACTATCAACCCTTCGGGTTTAGTATTGGAGCAGGAAGTTGTCTTGCCTCAGGCCCTTTCAATTGCACAAATAAAACAACAGGCTTCTGCATTTCTTGCATGCAGGCAGGCTACTTCGGGCAGTTCATCAAATATTGTACTGATCAATATATCCACATCTTCATCGCCCACCAGCTGTGTAAAAATCATTTGCTGATCTTTGCTGTACCCAATCAGCGACAGCGGAAAACTTTCTTTATCTGCTTTTATGGCGGGTGGAAAACGGTGAACATCGCTATAGGGTTCCACTTCACTTTCATTAATAAATACAGGCCCCGGCTGGTTAAACGCATTATCGGTACTAAACGGGCTGTGCGATAAAAGCAACCTTATATCCTTACCAACAACAAATGGTCGCAATGAAACACGGCAGGGGCCTTTACCGGTAGCCAGCTTTGCTGTTACATCGTGGCCAAAATCGTCCTTGCGTGTTGCCCGTATTCTGGCTGCATATTCTTTGCTCAGGGGTACAATTTTAAACGGTGTCATAGTTAATTTTTTATAGTTTAAAATTGAAACAAAACCTGCACTAACAAAACCCGGAACTTGCTGATTTTTTATTTCCCGCTGCATGGCCTTATTTTGTACATTAATTGATTGTATATTTTTTGTTCTCATCATTTTCTTTTAACCGGGTTAATCACTACCACCAACATGAGCAAGATGCCAACATTGTACGAATGGGCGGGCGATATGTCAACCTTTGAAAAACTGTTCAGTATTTTTTATGATAAAGTATTGAAAGATGATTTGCTGGGCGGGGTCTTTAAAAACATGTCATCGGATCATATTAAACATGTATCTCATTTTGTAGCAGAGGTTTTTGGCGGGCCGAAATTGTATTCTACAGCCGACGGGGGCAGTCACGCCAATATGATAGGCCATCATATTGGTAAAATGCTGACCGAAGAAAAAAGACAGCGATGGGTGCAGTTGCTAATTCAAACTGCCGATGAAATTGGTTTGAAAAGCGATCCCGAATTTCGTTCCGCATTTGTTGGCTACCTGGAATGGGGGACACGCATTGCCGTTATCAACTCCCAACTTACCAAAAACCCAATGGGCCATTCGGAACCAATGCCCAAATGGGGTTGGGGAGAAACCGGCGGCCCCTATATTCCGGAAGATCATTAGGTTATTTTTTTGGGCGATATAAATCGCAAAATTTATTGTGCAAGTGTTTGAAGATGGGCCAGGAAATCTGCTTCCTCCCAGCTACCATTGTATTTCTCACCATTGATAAAAAATGAGGGGGTGCCATTAACGCCGCTTCTAACGCCGCTTTCAAAATCATCATCCACTTTTTGCGCCAGTTCTTCTTTTGAAAAGTCTGATTCAAACTGTTCAATATTCAATTGCAGGTGGCCGGCATAGTTGGTCAGTGAGGCATCATTCAGGCGCGACTGGTGTTCAAAAATATAATCATGCATTTCCCAGAATTTATCCTGCAATGCCGCTGCTTCGGCAGCAATAGCCGCTTTTACCGCATGGGGATGTATCTGAGCCAGTGGAAAATTGCGGAAAACAAATTTAAGATCCCCGCCCATTTTTTCCTGTATGCTTTTGATGATTGGATAAGCACGTCCGCAATGCGGGCACTGGTAATCGCCATATTCAACCAATTCTACCGATGCATTGGCAGCACCCTGTGCATGATCCTTGCTATTGACGGCCGGTTTTAGTTTTGACATAATCTTATTTTTTTTCCATTTCTTCCAATGCATCCAGTATTCCATCTGCGCCGGGGTTTATACCCACGGGAGACAGATAACTCCATCGGATGATACCTTTTTCATCAATTACATACAAGGCCCTTTTGCATTCGCCCAACTCATCATCATACACTTCATACAATTTGGCAATTTCGCCCTTGGGCTCAAAATCTGCCAGCAGGGGAAAATGCAATTTTCTGTCCTGGCTAAAAGCAAGATGGCACCATTTGCTGTCAACAGAAATCCCAATTACCTCTGCGTTATGTTTGTGAAAAATTTTCAGCATTTCATTGTACAAAGCCATCTGGTCGCTGCATACCGGGCTCCAGTCGGCCGGGTAAAATGCAAGAATTACTTTTTTGCCATTCAACTGGCTCAGGGCTATTTTTTGATCGGGCGTTGCCGCCAATGAAAACTCCGGTGCTTTTGTTCCTGTTGCTAACATATTAATGGCTTTTTAAGAATATCTTCAAATTTACGTAGTTTGGCCAGCAGTTTTTTTAAAGACTATTAACAATTATTTTTAAGACCCGTACCAGCCGTTTGAAAATACCATTACGCAAATTTTATTTTATAAATCACAAAAAATGGATGAAATCATTGTAAGAGCCGCCACCTTAAACGATTTGGATACCCTGCTTCGTTTTGAGCAGGGCATCATTAATGCAGAACGCCCTTTCGACGATACGATAAAAGACGATCCGGTTTATTATTATCATCTTGAAGAAATGATTACCGCCCCGCATATACAGCTGGTGGTAGCCGAACTGAACAATGTGTTAATTGGATCCGGCTATGCACGTATGGAAAAAGCAAAACATTTTGCACGGCATGAGCACCATGCTTTTTTAGGTTTCATGTATACTGATCCCGCGCACCGTGGCAAAGGTGTCAACATGAAAATAATGGATGCGCTGAAAGACTGGGCGGTCAAACATGCACTCACTGAATTCAGGCTGGAAGTTTACGCCAATAATACATCCGCTATTAAAGCATATGAAAAAGCAGGATTCAAAAGCGATATACTGGAAATGCGTATGAACATCAGTGGCCATTAAAAGACTATTTCCCGGCAGGAACAATTTTTGGTATGTTGATCTTCGCATTAAGAGTTGCCAGGCCTTCTACGATTGTTTAATATTATTTTTTCTCCACAAAAATAATCTTGTCATCTTTTGTGGCAATAATGGCCTTGTGTGCCAGGTTTATAAACAAAGAAGTTTCTACCACGCCTGTTATATTTTTAAGGGTTTGGTTGGTTTGTTGCAGATTGGGCCATTCAGGAAACCATAGGTCCAGCAGGTAATTGCCATGGTCTGTAACCACCATCCATTCTTTTTTATCGTTTTCCCTGAAAGCAGTTTTTACGCCCGGAAAACTGGCTTGTATTTTCCGTGGCACATACCGCCAAGCTTCGGGCAACACCTCCACTACCAGGGGAAATTTGTCATCCAGGGATCCCGTGTATTTGGAGTCATCGCCAATCAGAATAAACAACGATGCCATGGATGCCAGCAATTTTTCCCGGGTATGGATGCCGCCGCCACTTTTGAGTGCATTCAATTGGCTGTCGAACTGGTCGCAACCGTCTATGTATATATCCAGGTTGTCAACGTCGGCTATTGACTGAACCGCGAGTCCTCTTTGTAATAACAACTGCCGGGTCACGAAAGATGCAGTGACCAGTTTTACGTGCATGCCATTGGCCATTTTTTCCACCAGGAAATCTGCGATATAGCTCATGCATCCGCTGGCGCCGAGGCCTACCCTGTCATTGTTATTAATACAGGACACGACGGTGCGGGCAATTTCCAATTTCTTATTCATAACTGCAGCTAAAAAGTTTTACGAAAAGTTTGCGCATTCTTATACGCTGTCTAAAAATAAGTTTTTTATACAGCAGCAGGCTAAAACTTTGCCAAAGCCTGCGCATGAATTTCGCAGCTTGCTCCCACCTGAGCTTTGGCAAAGTTTAATTCGGCATCGAACTTTGCCAAAGCTGGCACATGCACTTCGCAGTTTGCGCGCTGCCTGAGCTTTGGCAAAGTTTAATTCGGCCTGGAACTTTGCCAAGCTGGCGCATGCACTTCGCAGTTTGCGCGCTGCCTGAGCTTTGGCAAAGTTTAATTCGGCATGGAACTTTGCCAAAGCTGGCACATGCACTTCGCAGTTTGCGCGCTGCCTGAGCTTTGGCAAAGTTTATTTCGGCATGGAACTTTGCCAAGCTGGCGCACGCACTTCGCAGTTTGCGCGCTGTCTGAGCCTGGCAAAGTTTGAGTGGTCTTTATATGAAATCTTTTGAATCATTTTAGACAGTTTCTTAGCAATGGCCGGTGTTATCAGCCCGTGAGTGTTATAAAAAATACAAAAAAAAGGCAGGTCTGCGTCATCTTCATAATTTAATTAATTTGCTATGTAAATGTGGTACCGATTGAACGGTACGCGAAACCGTGCGGTTTAAAAATAGTATCTTCATTCCGGTGACCCGGTTGCCGGTTTACAGATAACCATCGGCGGGTAATTTAAAGCAGCGATTAAAAATAAAAAAATGAAAAATAGCCTTGCAGTCCTGTTCCTGTTCCTGTCCCTGCCCATTTTTGCGCAACTAACCGTTACAGAAAAATTTCAAAAAATCAATACCCTGCAGGAAGCGCAGCAATATGTAGAGGCCAATAAAGAATTGAAGCCAACCATATTTCACCTCTCTTCAGGCAAAGACACTACGCTTATTAACAAGCGGTTGATGCGCCAGAAAAAAGGCGATATTTTTTCGGTTGGTTATGTTACCTATAAAGTGCTGGAGGCAACAGATACTGTGGCATACAGGGCCAGTTATATCTTCCTGGATGGTTCATCATTGTCACCCGCCGAGATTGACAGTCTTAAAAAACTGATTGTGCAAAAAGCTTCTGCCGGCACTTCATTTGAACAGCTTTCTGATCAATATACCATGGACGGCAATACCACCCATGGCGATACCGGCTGGTTTTTCGGAGAAGAAATGATGCCCAAAGAATTCCAGGATGCCGTTAAGAACCATAAAACCGGCGATATATTTTTTGTGGATACTTCTGAGAAACAATGGCACTACATTGTTAAGAAAACATTCGATGACAATGAAAAAAAGGAAATGACCATCCTGAGATCGAATGGCAGATAATACCCGCCCGGCAGTTTGTTTTCTGCATATCATTGAACCGGCATTCTGCATACACCTACCCGGGTTGATATTGGTTCAGCGCACCTGCCTCACACAAAGACGGGCTTTTTTTGTTATATTTAGTATTGTAAAGATCGCCGTCGGGCGGCAATTATAACTACCATGGGTATTCCCCGGTAAAACCAGGCCGGTATGAAATGTCTTTGTCAAATACCAATGCGGGCATTTTGTATGCTACTGGTGTCTTTGTCTATCGCCTGCAAAGAAAACAGTACAGCGCCCTCCAGGGCATTAATTCAGCAGATAAATTTAAAACGTGGCGGGCTGATATCGTGTGGTCCGGCCGATAAGCAATTCGGCAGCCTTAATTTTAAAACAAGCTGCGACGAAAAGGTAAAAAAAGAATTTAACCTTGCTGTTGAACTTTTACATTCTTTTGAATACGATGAAGCGGAAAAAGTTTTTGCAAAAATTATTGACCAATCTCCCGCCTGCGCCATGGCCTACTGGGGTGTTGCCATGACTAATTTTCATCCGCTTTGGACACCGCCCACTGAAGCCGAACTTCAAAAAGGCAGCAAGGCCATTGAAATTGCAAAAACCATTACCCATACGCCGGCAAGAGAAACTGCTTATATCAATGCGATAGCTGTATTTTTTGACAACTGGCATACAACAAACCATATTACCCGCTGCATCAATTATGAAAAAGCCATGCAGCAGCTACACGCAAACTACCCGGATGATAAGGAAGCAACCGTGTTTTATGCTTTGGCACTGGACGCTTCCGCCAACCCGGCAGACAAAACATATGCAAACCAGAAAAAAGCAGCCGCCCTGTTAAATGCCTTGTATCCTTCCGATTCCAATCACCCGGGCATTATTCATTATATCATTCATACGTACGACTACCCGGAGCTGGCCATACTGGCTTTGCCAGTAGCAAGAAAATATGCCTTGGTTGCCCCCTCCTCTGCGCATGCGCTACATATGCCTTCACATATTTTTACCCGGCTTGGTTTATGGGATGAATGCATCCAGTCAAATCTTGCATCCGTTGCCTCAGCAAAATGTTACGCGGTGCAGGCTGGTATAAAGGGACATTGGGATGAAGAATTGCATGGTCTGGATTACCTGGTATATGCTTACCTGCAAAAAGGAGAAACAAAAATGGCCGCGGAACAAATGAAATATGTGGATAGCATCCACTATGTTTTTCCCGTCAATTTCAAAGTGGCGTATGCTTTTGCGGCCATCCCATCCAGGTTTTTTCTTGAAACCAAAAACTGGAAGGCCGCCGCCACCACCCCATTGCATCCGGCCGGTATTTCCTGGATAAAATTTCCGTGGCAGGAATCCATTGTCCATTTCGCCCGTTTGCTGGGCGCCGCGCACCTGGGAAATTTGAAAGATGCCAATGCTGAACTGGTAAAATTGCATCAGTTGTATGATACATTGGTTGCGCAGAAAGATGCATACAAGGCAGGGCAGGTGGACATCCAGGTAAAAACCGGCGAGGCATGGATCCAATTTGCCTCGGGTAAAAAGACGGCAGCAACTATTGCTATGAAACAAGCGGCAGCTATGGAAGACAGTACCGAAAAACACCCGGTTACTCCCGGTGAAGTATTGCCCGCAAGAGAATTACTGGCCGATATGTTATACCTGCAGCAACAATATGACGATGCATTGCAAGCCTATGAAGCAGTATTGCACAAAAGCCCCAACCGTTTTAATAGTTTGTACGGAGCAGGCATCGCGGCTCAAAAATCCGGACAACAACAAAAAGCTGATTTTTATTTCAACCAGCTTTTGAAAATTTCTGGCTCAACAAAGCCTGACAGACCCGAATTGGCGGATTTAACAGCATCTCTTATTTCCATTGCTGGCAAGCGCAAAGAATAATCATTCAATGATGAGCTGATGGAAATGAGTTGATGGAGATGGGCACCTTTCCCGTTTTTTTGCTGTACAACCCCTATTGCCTGACTCCCGTAAAACCAGGCTGCTTTTGTGTATTGGTGATAGCGGGATAACTGCGGTAATTAGGGTAATAGCTTTGCCCCACCCCAATACTGCCCGAGATGGAAAATGTTTTTTCATCGTTCACCCACATTAAACCGGCTTGTACCCCTGTATATATACCCAATCCATTTGCATTGAGCCCGGGCATGGTCATGAAGTTTTTGCGCTGGTCAGCAGCACTGAATGAACGATTGAAGTAGAAAAAAGCAGGCGCCGTTTCAACGCCGGCAAAGGCATACAGGTTATTATTTAACCGGCGGTTTACCTGCAGCCCCGCAGCCACAGGAAAAAAAACAGTACTTGCACCATTAAAAAAAGTTTGCCCCGCAGCAATCCCACCCCAGGCGCTGACCGACCATTTCTTCTGTAAGGCGCTGCTGTCGTTCAAATGGTGATAATGATTAAAAGCACCGGGCTGCATATCATTGATACCGCCGGAAGAAAACCCTGTCTGGGCCTGCGCGGATATGAATAATGGAAGAGCAAGTATTAATAAGCTGATGCGCATCCTAGCTTTATTAGATGATAAAGCTATACTATTTTTAAAAAGATAAACTGTTAAAAGGGCATTAATTATAAAGATCCGGTAATGCCGGATTGCCTTCACCCGATCTTGCCCGCCCTCATTACTGGAACAGCTTTTTAATTTTGCATGCCCTGCCCAGGGATTTCTCTGTTTATTTTGAACCTCCCAACCTGGCAGAAAAACCCGGCTCCTCTAATAAGACAAGAAAACATGCAGATTATTCCGAAGTTTTTTTATTACAGACTTCGGACTTAATTATACCTTTAAACTACAATCCATCGGCAACCGCATTGGTTGCACTACGCCCGGAAAACTGCATTTACCTCTTTTACTGAAAATCAAATTATTTCTCACCTAAAAAAAAAGGAGGCTTTTATGTTTGCACGTTTAACCTTCATCGACATTTTGCCAGAACACCAGGACGAACTTAAAAAGATTTTTAACGAGGAAATCATTCCTGCGGTAAGAGCGCAAAAAGGAAATATCGGGATATGGTTACTGGAACCAACCGATATTACCAATGAGTACATTTCGTTAACAGAATGGATTTCAGCAGCCGATGCTGATTTGTACGATTCCAGCGGAACCTACCAGAAACTGGTTGACAAGGTAAAACCTATGTATAAAAGCAGGCCAATCCTGAAAACCTATAATATAGCAGAGACTAAATTGGTTACTGCGTCATAGGGCTTGTTTGCTTTTTTAAGGCAATCCTTTCCATACATTCAAAGCCTGCCTGGTTTTTCAGGGCAGGCTTTGAATATAAAATCAGGCTATGACGATTTTCATCACGAGCTTATTGATTTATTTTTGTGGCAACCATTACCTGTAAAGGATGACAACAACAAATACAGGAAACCAGTTACCGGGTATTGCTGATACTGCGCTATGGGTCGCTGTTTTTCGCGCGGATGAAAGTGAAAGACCGGATGCAGTTTTTCATGATCCATTTGCCAGGCGGCTGGCAGGAGAACGTGGCAAAGAGATGGCAGACCGGATTGAATTCAGCCGGGCAAACAGCTGGACATTTGTTGCTCGCACTTACCTGTTTGATAAATTGATTATGGACCATGTAGCGGCAGGTTATGATACGGTCATCAACCTTGCGGCAGGTTTGGATACACGCCCCTACCGGCTTGCATTGCCTGCTGCATTCCGGTGGATTGAAGTCGATTTGCCGGAGATGATTGCTTATAAGCAGGCCATCCTGGGCGATGAAAAACCAGTGTGCACACTGGAAAGCATTGCACTGAATTTATCGCACCGGGCAGAGCGGCTGGATGTATTCATGAAATTAGCGCGCAGATCCGCGAAAGCGCTGGTAATTTGCGAAGGGTTGATAATTTATCTTTCGCCAGACGAGGCGGCTGAACTGGCAGAAGATTTGTCTGCGCAACCTTCATTCCGGCATTGGGCTTTTGACCTTGCATCGCCTGCTGTACTGGCGATGGCCAAAAAAGAAATGGAGCCGGGTTTGAAAGAACAAAAAGTTGAATTCAAATTCGCGCCACAGGAAGGAGAATCTTTTTTCGTAGCCCATGGATGGAACTGGCTGGAGTCCTGGTCAAAACTGCAAACGGCTGCCAAATTGAACCGTTTATCTACCGAATTGCAGCAATACGCATCCGTTCCTGAACCGCCGGGCCCGGTGCGTCCATTTCCCTGGTCGGGGGTTTGCCTTTTTGAGAATAAAAAATAACAGGCACATTTCTTTATTTATCAGCTGCATTTACCAAACTGAATTAAAAAACCGGTAAGACAACCTACCGGTTTTTTAGCAATGGCCTTAACAGCAATGCACTATTTTGATCTCAGTTATTCTGCCAGTTCATTGTTTTCTACCTCAATTTTTTACTACTTTAATGGTAGAATGATTAATTCCCTGTCTTACTTCAACAATATATATTCCCTGCGTTAATGGACTACCCAGTCTGAATGATTCCCCCACAGCGCCTTTTGCCTGTTGTACCTGCCTGCCAGTCAAATCGAATATTTTAATTTCTACTGTGTGGTCGGTGCTGCTTTGTACTTGTATGGTGAAGTAGGTTTGAGTTGGATTACCCGACACCTTCACGTTGAATTTATCACTAAGCGGAACCGGGGCGATAGTTTGTATACTGGCGGTATCCATCACCCTTACACTTGTTGTGCTGCCCGCGCTGTTACTACCGTGTATCAACAGGTTTCCACCAGCCAGTGTCTGTTGAACGGTTTTTGTACCATCCCAGTTACTACTACACCATACACCTCCGTTCTTATTGTATACAATAATGCCAATCTTATCGTTTGATCCTGGTTCACCGGCATCAGTCATACTTACCTGCAAAGTGGCATTTCCATCTACCGTTAGCGGACTTAATGGATTCGTAATATCCGTGATATTGGCTTTGCCATTAAACACTGCTGTAGGATACGGATGCGAAGCAGTACCCGTGGTTGGGTCTACAGTCAATGATGTCATGGAATTACCTTTAACCTGGTAAACATGCAGTATACCGCCCTCCATGCGTCTGACAATGGTATTGATAGTACCCTGCAAATTAGTTCCGCCCTTATTATATTTTATATTAAATCCAAAATTGTTATTTGTTCCTGCATCGCCCGCCTTCAGGCCATTAGAATTTGTCAGTTTCAGGTATCCACCACCTGTAATGAAGTCACCGGCTGGCTGGTATACTTCAACAACAACCAGGTTGTCGCCGGAACCAGTACTCAGATAATAGCCATTCACTTTTATACTAATATTGTGCTCGCCCAAAGTAGCTCCGGTCCAGTTATAAACAGCCGTCCCTGTTTTTGTATCAGCAGCATTGACAAGGCCTACAGGCACAGTAGCTTTATCAATTCCGTCTACATTAAATGTAACCGTTGCATTCCTGATATCACCCAAATAAGGATCGTAAGCAGCGTCATCGGGGGCTGCAGTAATATCCTGTACGGTAGCGCTTAATGTTACTGTAGCAGTTGTTGCTGTTGTGCTTGAAGTGGCTGCCAATGTTAAACCGGTATAAGTAACCTTTGCGTCTTCCTTTGTTATAGCTAATGCACCTGGCTTAAAAGTAATTGCATAATTGGATGAAGTGAGGCCACCCGGAGTTATTATATAAGAACCGGGACCACTGGCTGATACGGCGTTTGTTGTAAATAGTAATGTGCCTCCCAGATCAGCCGGACCGTCTCCCGGCATAAAACTGGCATAGGTAACACTAAATGCAGGATCGGGATCGCTGTATTGCCTGCTGGCATCATTGGCAGTTATAATGAGTGCCTTTGACGTTATGTTCGCTGTTGTGACTGCGGTAGTATTAAATGAATAGTTGCCCGCATCCGTTCCGCTGATGCTGACACCGCTGACGCTTACATTCTTGCCAGTACCCACATTCTTGTTGTTAAATAAGGCTCCGGTATATGCATCTGTAAATACATCTCCTGCTACCCTGTTGTCACCCAGCGTCACAGATGCATTGGCATTGCCATCATATACTTTATTGATTCCGGTTGCACTAATAGTCAGCGCTTTTGCGGTAATATCCGCTGTTGTGGATGCGGTGGCGTTGGACGTGTAGTTGGCTGCATCCGCTCCGCTGATGCTGACACCACTTACAGACACTGGTTTACCTGTACCCACATTCTTGTTATTAAATAACGCTGATGTATAGGTGTCTGTAAATACATCTCCTGCTACACGGTTGTCACCCAGGGTCACAGATGCACTGGCATTGCCATCATATATTTTATTGACTCCGGTTGCACTAATGGTCAGTGCTTTTGCGGTAATATCCGCTGTAGTTGAAGCAG
>Ga0207641_10000230_pt1 | contig 72250 bp, 99 predicted proteins | sample KBSSwiS62_FD_184306 | JGI IMG/M metagenome (GOLD analysis project Ga0207641, IMG submission 184306) | Switchgrass rhizosphere microbial communities from Kellogg Biological Station, Michigan, USA - KBS Switchgrass S6-2 (SPAdes) (version 2) | ecosystem: Host-associated > Plants > Roots >...
ATTCCAGATGCTCTCCAGCTTATACCCGAGCCGCTGGGCAGCGAGCCCGAGAGTGCTGGTCCGGACTCCCTTGACCGGGCGCGTTGACTTCCGAATGTCTTTGATGACCCGGACAATCTCCGACGTGGGCCGGCCAGTGACTGCCGAGAGAGCCGCGGGGCCACACCAAAGCGTCGTCTTCAAGTCGTGCTTGATTGGATGCAAACTCATATTTTCCCTCCCGGGCGGGAAGCCTTCACGAAGTTTGATTCCGTCACCACGCCGGGAGTTCCAAACCTCCCGCCCATGTTCAACACCCAACCCGCCGGACCTCGCATAACCGCGCGTCCCGTCTTCTCCTTCCACTCCTGACCGTTACGACCGATTCCGTTTGGAATTAGAATCGTCACCCGGTCCCCGGCTCGAAGGGATTCAACAATCTGCGGCCAACTCTGAAGCGTAACATCTTTTTTATTCATGGCTGAATGTAGTCCAGCACTGCGCGCCCGTCAATACGATTCAGCGCTTAGGGGATTTACTGACAGGGTTAATCCACGGCGTCCCCCACCAGCGGCGAACCCGGAACAGCGCGCACTTGTGGAAGCTGGGGACCGGCACGCGGTAAACGTAGAGACCGCGGACCAGCACCAAGTCATAGGGGCCTTCGATGTCGGCCCACGTCTTCATGCCGTCCGTGGAAATCTCCAGCACGTCCCGGCATTCGTAGTGCGGGTCCCAGAGAACCGACAGACCCCCGGGCCGGACGTTGCCGGCGTGGATTGCACCCGCGAGAAAAAGCAGTAGCGCGAGTTTCAAATTGGCAGCTCCGTTTCTGTCTTGGTGATGATGGTGGTCTGCTCGTGAAGCGTGAGCCGGAACTCCAAGTGCAGGTTGCGCTCCTTGTGCTGCTTCACAATCTGGATTGCCTCGTCGGCGGAGTAACCAGAGACCCCGGCGAACGGTTTGAAGGGGCCCGACTCGCCTTTCACCCGCGACGTCATCACGAATGAAGTAGCGCGACAGATGAACGGGCCCCCTTCGTTGTTGGTGTTGGTGTTCACAGGCCAAGCACCTCCCGGGCGGCGTCGTCCCACTTCGCCGGCCCATGACCCCGGGTTCGCATGTCGAGCATCCACAGAACCAGCCGGCGAAGCTCGATGTTCTCCGACTTGAGTTTCATCGCGGGAGTCTCGACGAATTTTTTCTGGGGCGGTTGCAGGGAAAAAACCTTGGCCCGGATGAGTCCCTCGAACCGGTTGCGCTTGGTCCGGAAATTCGTGAGGTGCCGCGGCTGGTCACTGGAGGTGTATCGGATGAACCTCGGGTCAACCCCGATGATGGTCATCCGCGTCGGCAGTTGTGGGCCGTTGTCTTCGAGATAGACTTGGCCAACTTCGAGTGTGAGGTGGTTTTTCATTTAGTTAGCGAGTGATGTTGGTGTCTGGAATTTTCTTGTCCGCCCGGGCTTCGTTGTAAACCTGAAGCGCTGCGCAGCAAAAGCAGTCACGGCATCCGCAGATGCGACCGATTGCCGCGTGCGGATTGTTCAGCGCATCGGCGCCCCTCTCGGCGAGCAGTTGGCGCGCTTTGGCGAGTTGATTTGAATACGTGGCTTTCATCACAGCACTCCATTCACGGGGGTTTCCCGGGTGACGCCTTCGAGCTCCCACGACTTGAACGGGGCGGGTATCGGGCGGAGTGAAAAGCCCGTGTTGGACTTGCAGTTGCGGCGCATGAATCCGTAACGCGCGAGCCACGCATGAGCCTCGGCGATTGTCTCAAACTTCCGGGCATCCTCAACACGGCAGACCGTGATGGAGTGGTCCCACGTTTTGCTCTGGTCCTGCGCCCAGCGCGAGACGGGCGCGATGGCGTAGGTGTTCGGGTGAGCGGTGTCAATCTCGAATCGAATCGTAATCATGGAAGAGTGTAGTTCAGGTGGTGCTCGCTGTCAATACAGGTCAGCGACAGCTTTTGGCGCGCGGATTTCTGGATTGTTGGGCCACGTCGGGCTCGACTCGCATTCCGAAAAGCGAGTGTCCAAGTCTCCACTCTTCAGCACTGCGAAGCGCGTGTTGGCCAGCCATTCGGCGTCGTCTTTGAACTGGACCGGATATGGTTGCCCGTCCTTCCACGTTCCAACGCGCGCCCAGTCAGGCGTATGCTGCCCGGTGTAGCGGTGAACGAATGCCACGAGGACGTGGCGCTTGTCGTAGTCGCTCAGGTCAGAGCCGAGCTTGGTCCACTTTGCAATCACGACACCACCTCCGCTTTGATGAACATGATGTGAGCGGTCGCCGGCCGGCCGCAGAAGACGCCAGTGCGAACCAGCACGTCGCCGGGCGTGAGCTCCAGTGTCTGGTTCTCAAACTTCGGGAAGCCCGGGCTGCGTCCAACCGCGTGTGAGGCGCCATCACGAAAAAGAGTGTAGTAAGAACGCGAGCCTCCGTCCCAATACGAGTTGACAGAAGCAGCGTGGGGCTTCGCGTCGAGTGCGACGGAGACGGTTTTCTTCCGGTAGTCACCGGGCAGGTATTGCTTGAAGGCAGAGGCTGGACGAGTTTCAGAGTGCATAAGTGGTTGGGTTAGAGTATGTAAGAGGTGAGTTCATACCGGCCAGAATCCATCCGGTAAAGTGAAAGGTGCAGCGCCTTGTTGGTGCATTTGCCACGGAGCGAGATAATCTCAATCGTCTCACGCGCAGTGCAGCCGGAGTAAATGCAGTAGTTGAAGTCAAAACGAGCGCGCCAATTCTGGTCAAGCTCGGCCTTGGCATTGAATGCGAAGTGCTCCACCGCGTCGAGCGCGCCGGCCAGCGTGTTGAAATAAACGTCGGAGTTGAGTTCAGAAATCATGGGATTACAGGATGACGGATTGACCAACCTTGAGGGCGTGAACCAACGGCAGCGAGTAGGGGCCAAGCGTGAGCTTGAGCAGTCCGCCCGTGCGGATGAGCCCGCGCTCCTCATGGGACTTCAGGACGTTGTCCTCCAGCACCATGAACGAGTCAATCTGGAGGGAGCCATCGGACATGACAACGTCGGTGGTGACAGCGAAACGGTTCTCGGACACCCGGGCGATGGTGAAGGTCGGTCGTTTATTCATGGTGGTAAGGTATCACGGCCTCGCCGGCCGTCAATACGGTTCAGAGCTTAGGGGTTTCCCCGGTCACCAGATTCGTTTTTGGGTTGCACTGATGCAGGCTGAAGGAACCGTCCCGGTAGTCGCACACCTTCTGTGCGCCGTTGGCCTTCAAGACAACCGTGTAAACATTGACCGGACAACGTGGGCATTTATGCACCCGATACTGGCGGAGGTTTGAAAAGTTGTAGAAGGTCATGGCGGTTAGCTGTTGAAGTTCTCGGCAAAGAGCGAGTGCGTGAGAAACTTGGGCGCGCTGAACATCCGGCAGCTAAGGGCCACCCGGTCCAGCTCCAGCGCGTTGCCGGCGCTGATGAGCGCGCCGGCCGTGTTGAAGTGGACCCCGAGGTAAATGGAGATGGTGGTCTGGCCTTCGCCATCCACGACATTGAGCTGGCGGGCGCGAAGGCAGAGTTCTTTCCCGTGCTTCCGAATCGTCCGAAGTTGTGCGGTTGTCATGGTGAGAAAGTATCACCACCTCGGGCGCCGTCAAGCGGGCCAGCGAGAAAAACTTACTGTCCGCGGGCTAGGGGATTCACCTATCCACCGATGTCAGAGGCCGAGCACCCGATGTTCTTTGTGAAGCTCACGTCGCCTTGCCAGTCAATCTGATTGAATGGAACGGCCGGCGGTGGTCGAACCATCGCGAGATATTTTTTCATCAGCCGGCGCTTGTGGCGAAGCCAGCGCTTGCGTGACCAGTTGCGACGCAGACCGCGCGGGACTGCGAAGCAGTATGAGACCCGATACGGCGCTGAGACCCACGCCGGATTTACTTTGTGCTCGTCACTCATGGTCAATCAAATTGGTCAGTGACCCGACCATACACTGCGTAGAACGCAGCCTTGAGACACGCGCGCCGCGCAGCGGGTGTGCCGGGCATACCGCGTGCGAATCCGTGTTGGCTCAGAATTTTGTCGAGCGGGTCGCACTGGCAAACCATCTCGGCCATCCGCTCCTTGACCTTCGCGGCGTCGTAGTTGACTGACGCCAGCTCCCACTCAGCGCGAGTGCGCTTGGTTTCTGTCTGCGCAGTGCGATAGCTGAGTGACGCGCAGATTGCGTCAACAGATTCGCCGCTCAGGTTGTCGGGTGTCTTGCTCATATTTTTCGGGGTTTGAAAAATTCCACGTTGGTCTCCCACACGCCGGGCGCTTTCTCGAACCGACCGACGTAAGCGGCCCACTCGTCGAACAGCACCACCTCCGCGCGACCGGCTTGGTCTTGCAGGTGCAACGCGAGACGATGCTTCACGTTCTCGATACTCGTGAGATGGTCCGCGTAATCCTTCTCAGCCTTTTTCATCCGCTCGTGGACCGCTTTGGTTTCCTGACGAAGTTCCAGCAGCAATTTGACAGAGTGGACCAGCCCGTATTCGTTTAGGGAGTTGTTACTCATGGGCGATGGTGAAGGAAAAAGGTTCAACGGGCCGGCTGGTATCAAAGCGGTCGATGAAGGCCGACGCAGCCGGAGGCGTGTCAACGATTCCAAATGGAAGTCCAAGCATCTCGGAGTTGGAAGAACAGTTGGGCCCGAAGACATCTTTCAGCGCGCGCGTCACTGCGCATTGGCGCGATGGGAGATAGTTTCCGTTTTTAGAATCGCGAAGCTTCATCGCCTTGTCGATGTGTTGTTGTGTGACGTGGATGATGGTCAGTTTTTTCATAGAGTGTCTTTGTAAGTCCAGACCCAGAACGCGGAACAGTTCACGCAGTAGCGACAGCCGCATTGCTCACCGAGTTTCGCCGCGAGGCGAAGACGTTCTTCAAAGGGCGCCTTCTCTTCAGCCGGGCTGGTGAGTGGCAGGATGTATTGCTCCACGTCACCAGTGACGTGGCCCTCACGAAGTTTTTCAATCCTCTGGTCTGCGTCTGCGCCCATCACGCGAAGCTCGTTCGAGAACTTCTGGAGCGCGAAGTTCATGCGCCCTGCGACGGAGCGCGGTCCCTTAGCATACTTGGGATTGCAGCGCGTCATAAATTCCAACGCTCGAAGGAAGATGTCGCGCAGGTCAGATGCGATGAGCTCGGCTTGGTTGTAGAGTTTCATTGCTTGTGGGTGTCGAAGGTTTCGCGCGTGGTCTTCAACAGGTGAGAGAGCTTGGCCGACAACTCCGCACTGAACTTGAGATTTGGCACGCGCTGCCCGAGTCTCAGTATGGTGAGCCGAAAAACAGTGCGCTCTGCGTCCAGCTTCTGCGCGCGTCGAATATCGAGCTCGGCTGCGCGCTCACGTTTTTCACGTCGCAGGGTTTCGAGCTCCTGCCCGGTCTCTTCAGCCAAGCAGGCGAGCTGGCTGAACTTCCGATGGAGCGCATCCCAGAACTCGTGGTAGGCCGCACGCTTGTCTGCGTCACTGTTCCCATCGCGCGAGATGTCAATGGAGTCGAATCCGTCTGGGAAATTCGGCCGCGCGTTGTCATCTGTGAAGGCGTCAAGCTTCGACAGCGCAACGTCGTAACGATACGCCGCCTCTTCCGCGGTGTCACAGAACGCGCGCAGCGTATGGTAGGTTCCGTTCAGACGGATTTGAAGATACCATCCGGTGTTGTCATTGCGGAGCGTGATGCCGTGGTAATCATGGTTCGTTTTCATGTAGGAGTATAAGTCATGGAAGACTAGAATGTCCACCGATAGGCGGAGCCCAATAACACGACGGCTGTTTAAGACTGGGAACATCCATTTTCAATTACGTAATATACAATCTAAAATTTTAGAAAGAATAGATACAGAGGTATGTCTAGGCTTTCAAACAGCCTCGGCGTTGGTGCGCGCCAGTTCCGCGGTTGACATCCGGCGCCCAATCGCCTTCTTTTTCTGTAATGCCCGACGACAAGACTCTACGACGAACCGACGCCAAGGCGTCACGATGCAACGACGCTACGCTGTCACGACTTCACGCTGACTCGCCTGTTGCACTGGCGCTGCACAAGGAAGGCCGCAAGCTGGCGCGTGAGAAGCGGCGCCGTGAATGGTATGAGAAGCATGGAGGTGGTAAGTGAATGACGACCTGAAGTTTGCAGAGCAGAAGCAGCGCGCTGACGTTGCTCAAATCTTCATGGTCTTCATGGCCACTGTCGGTGACGTGGAGAAGACAGCGCTTGCGCTTGAGCTTGACCCGGCGTTCGTTCAGTGGCTGGCCACGCAAGAGGGCTGGTCTGACAAGGTTAGGCGCATGTCGGTCATGTCGAAGACCGGCAAGCCCGGCGACTTCGAGCGCGCACAGAACCGCGCGTTGAACTACGTTCAGACCCATCGCGTCCGGATGCTGATTGACCGCGTGCTCGGTGAGCTGGCCGGCATGAACTCCGAAGAGTTGACTGAGCGCTTGCGTTCCCGAGACCGTGAAGGCATACCCGCGAATCTCTCTGCACGTTTTTTCGCTGACATCATGTCTGCCTTGGACAAAGTTCACATGCTATCATACTACGCGCTAGGCGATTCCGTTGGTGAGCGCGTCGAGCGTAGCAAGGATGCCGCGGACCAATCGGTGAACAACATCCACGCAGCGCTCATTCAAGCGCTGAACAATCCAGCACTGTCCACTTCCTCGACACAAGACATTGTGCTCGAAGCATCTGAGGCAGTTGTTGCCCAGTTGTCTGAGCGAAAATCTGGAGAAGAAGTGGTCGAGGATAAGATGCTTGGCCCAAAACCTGCTGATGCGTGAAAATCACGCATAGTGATGCGTGAAAATCACGCATTAGTGGATAGGTCGTTGAGTATCAATGGCTTGAGTGTCTCCGTTTCTGTGGAACCTCGGACAAGATAAGCCGGCAAAGCCTGCCGACCGTAGGTTTAGCGTTAAAGCGACCCCGCGGGGGGTTTTCTCGGGGGCCGGGACTCCGCTCAGTGACCCCAGAGAAAATATGGAAAAGTTTACCGCGAGGGCAAAATCTTCCCTGTCCTGATGAGACACAAGTGTCCAGCGTGAGACACTCACCTAACGGTGGACAGCCGGCGCTGGGTGTGCGATACTTTTTCGTTGCGCCGTGCCCGTGCTGGCCGGTAGCCCGAGGAATCCGTAAGGACCCTCTCGTGAAGAGCGATAGCAGGCGAAGTGCGGGAGAGCACAGAGACTGGAACGGTCACTGCGACCTGAGACGAACGAATGCCCAGTAAGCCGCGAGTCGGCCGAAATGCGTGATGGTCGCAAGTTCACTCCCGCGGCGGCGCAACGATTGACAGACGTGTTACACTGATGCTATGACACCGCCCTCAAAGGAACATGAAGACCAAACCTCCGCTCGGCATTGAACCGAAGTGGCTCTGGGAAGAGCGCCGAATGTGGGGGTTGATTGAAGCCGTCGCGCGATACGCCCGGGTCGGCCAGCCAATCCCGACAGACTGGCTGGAAGAGCTGGAGTATAAACTTCGCGACCGACGAATCAGAAGCCAAGGTGGAATCACAACATGAAAAAGAAAACCCAAAAGCAACCCGTTCACACCGTCGTCATCCTCGCGGATGGCTCAGTCCTGCCAGTCCCCGGCTGTCATTACATCGGGCCGGAGACCCCCTCCGGCTGTCGTTATTTGATGACTCGCCGCGATGGAATCACCCTGATGGTGGTTCCCCGGGACGTCGTCATACTCACCAACTGGACTCACCCCGACCACGCATGAGTGTTGGAGAACTTTGCACAATGTCGTTCGTCGCGGGGATTCTCGTGGGCATGTGCATCATGTGGAAATGAGCGCCGCGGATAAGAAGCCCGTTGAGTTCCAGTATCAGACGAGCCATTACGTGGACCTATCAATCCTTCCTGACGAGAAGTTTGAGGTCCAGCTTCGCTCGGCGACGCAAATCCTGTCGAAGTGGATATTTGATACCCGGGAGAAAGCGATTCGCGAAAGCCTGATTAAGTTGGGATGGACTCCCCCGCCAAAGGTATGAGCAAACACATCCACAAGCATGACCGGAAGCTCTGGTCCTTCTGCGAGCAAGTGGTGTGGACCTACGCGAGTCTCTACGACCTGACCATCTCCGACGTGAAGCCGGTCAAGCGAAAGAACGCGGGCAACCGGTTCGGACAGTGCAGCAAGCATGGGATAGTCCGGCTGACGCTGCGGGACTTTTCGCACGGACACTGGGCCCGCCGGCCGGAGCTGGCGTATGAAATCGTGGATACGATTGCGCACGAACTCGCGCACCTGCGGCACCAGAAGCACGACTCTGCTTGGCTGAAACTTTACGCGAACATTCTGGCGGGGCTGTCGAGCACCAAGGTTCTCCAGAAAATAAAACGATTACGGAAATGAGCCGGAGAGACAAGCTTTTTCTGGTGGGGTGGATGTCCGCCCGGCTCGGGGAATTAACGGTTGAATCCCGCGAGGACTGGTCAGACGTATCGTTGGACGCGATAGCCCGGGCTCATCTTCGGCTGTCATACTTCCGGGAAATTTATCGGTTGAATCGTGAACTGGTGGAGGAAGTTGACATCCCCGCCCCCGCGTGCTACTTTCAGGGACGATGAATGTTTTTGGTTACCTCCGTGTTTCGGGCAAAGGCCAGCTTGAAGGCGACGGCTTCGACCGTCAGCGCGACTCCATCCAGAAGTTCTGCGACTTCAAAGGCTGGCGCGTGATTCGCTGGTTCGAGGAGAAGGGAATCTCCGGCACCTACGAAATGGACGACCGGCCGGCGCTGACCGAGCTGGTCTCCCTGCTCGGCCCGGGGACCACAGACACTTTTGTCGTTGAGAATGCCGACCGGCTCGCGCGAGACCTGATGGTCTCCGAGCTCATACTCGCTGATGTGAGGAAACTCAACGCCAAAGTTTTCGCCGCGGAATCGCAAATGGAGATGACCACCTGCGGAGACCCGACGCGGGTGCTCATCCGACAGGTGCTCGGCGCGGTCTCCCAGTGGGACAAGTCGATGCTCGTGAAGAAACTCCGAGCGGCCCGGGACCGGAAGTCTGCCGCGGGGGGCCGGCGCATTGAGGGCCCCAAGCCGTATGAGCTGCGGAGCCCGGAGGCCAAGGACGTGGCCCAGTCGATTTACGAGATGCGTGAGCGCGGGCTCACCTTTTTGGAGATTGCGAATTTTCTGACGAAGAAATCAATCCCGACTCCGGAAGGAAAATCCTACTGGCTGCGGTCATCCGTCCACTCAATCTATGAACGCCATTCCCGTCGTTTTCGACGCGCCGAACCTGTCCGAGTCAATCCGGAGATGGTTGACCAAATCGGACACGTCCTGCCCCAACCCGCGGTGTAAAGATTATGCCAAGCCAAAAAGACATGGAGACTTCAGCCTTACCCAAGGCTCCGGAGTCTGTGAAACCTGCAACCCCCGCCACGCCAACTGCACCTGTGCAACCTGCGGCGCCAGCTACTACGTCGAGTGTTGCCCCGTCGGCGGACAAGTTCCGCGATGACTGCATCGTTCTCATTCTGAGCCCCAAGGGCACGGTTCACCCGATGGTGAACAAGCCCGGCGGAGCTCCCGGCGCGCGTATCTTCGAGAACTCGGACGCGGCGGTCTCGGAGGTGCTGTCAAACAAAATCGCATCCACGAACCCATTCGCCATCATCCCGCTCAAGGGCCTGTTCTGATGTCGATTGGTGCCATGTTGACTCTCGCTTTAATTCTCCTCTGCGTTGCCGTGCTGTTGATGAACAGCGACCGGGGGAATTCGGATGAGTAAGGTAATCTACGGGACGACCGAGCTCGCCACACCGCGGGCGGTCGCCGACCGGTTGGAGGAGATGAATCTCAGCGCTAAAGGCAAGAAGGATGCGTGGAGTGCTTTTCTTGCCGGGCAGGTTTTCGCGGTGGTGAATAAACCCAGCGGTCGGTATTACTCCGGATTCACGAAGAGCTCGGCTGTTGGCAGGACTTTACAGAAGCTCTGCCGCCCGAGTTGACATCGGCTCCTCGGCCGGCATATTGTCGTTGAAATGTCTGTTACAATCAACCTTAGCTGGCCGGCTAACCCCGGGTCCGAGTTCGTCAACAAGTATGAAGTCCGCGAGTCGAGAGACGGCGGAGCATTCAACCTCATCGCCAACGTGACTACCCCCGCACATCAGATTCTCAATCCTCTGCCCGGCGCCTACCGCTGGAAGGTGCGTGCTGTGAATTTCGTGGGCACTGGTCCTGACGGCAACGTCGCTGATGGTCCGAGCCAAGTTCCGACGGCGCCCGGGGACATCACCATCGAAATCATTGTCGCGTAATGAATTCTTTTCTTCGAGCAATTGGCGGGTTCGGTCTGGCTCTCGTGATGCTGGTCGGTTGCGTGACCAACCGCACTCCGCTTACGCCGGAGCAAAAGATTGACCGTCTCGCTGCGACGCTGCGGATTGCCGTCAGCTCCGCCGTGACGGTCGCCACGGAAGACCGGAAGCCCGAGACGCGCGAGAAAATCGCGCTGGCCCGGAGTCTGGTCAACGGGGTCCTCACGTCTGGCGACTTGTCGCCGGAGAAGATTGTCGAGTCTCTTACGCCGCTTCTTCGCGACGCGAAACCGGAAGTCCGGCTCGCTGCGACGACTGCGTTGAGCTTGATGGAAGTTTACTTCATGGATTACGTGGTTCCCCTGCCGGAAGGTGAGGGCGCCGTGAACGCCAAGAAGTTTTTGAGCGCGGTGGTTGCCGGCATTGACGAAGGTCTAAAGTTGGCGCCCCCGGTAGTTCAGTGATACGTTAGTTTAGCTCACCCGCCATGTGCGGGAAGAGATACCGGAGTCGCTCGCGACTCCAGTCAATTGCGGGGTGGCGCAGTCTGGTTAGCGCGTCAGCCTCATAAGCTGAAGGTCGCCGGTTCAAATCCGGCTCCCGCACCCAACTTCTCGTTCCCCTAAAGGGGCGATAGGGTTCATGTGAGTCGAACACGAATTCACGTCACCCTCCGGTGTCCAGCCCGGCGAATTGGCCCCGATAGCGGCCTGTCCAATTTGTGGGCTCGTAGTTTAACGGAAAACACCCGGCTTTGACTCCGGGGACAGCGGTTAGAACCCGTTCCAGCCCGCCTTGTGCCACTGTGATGCTTGGAGCCGACTGGAACTCCAAATCCCGGTGACAGGGTTCAATTCCCTGCGGTGGTGCCATTTTGCGGTAACTCAGACTCAAGGCCGACGATGCTTCTCCTCTGCGGAGGATGAATACCCGGCGAAGCGGAGTAGTTATTGAGACCGTGACCGGGTAGTGGGCGGGCCACTCGCGAAACCTGCGATAGTGCGTTCAAAGAAACTCCGCTTCTCTTTTAGCACGGAAACTCTGTATGACGGAGGCGTGGCAGTGCGCAAGCCACGGCAGGTTGAAAACCGCTCTTGCAAGGACGGTGAGTATCGAAGAATCCTATGCTGGCTAATACCCAGCTCCATGCACCCTTTCGATGTCCAAGTCAGCTCTGCTTTGGGTCACTTACAAAAAGGACCTGCCGTTCTTCGAGGCCAGCCTACGCTCCTACCAAAAGTTTGCGTCAGGCTTTGCCTACGCAAAAGTCATCGTCCCCCTTGATGACGTCCCGGACTTCCAGAAAATCTGTGACCCCGCGGGCGTAATCGTCGCTGGAATCGGCGAACCGCCGGGCAAGGGAATGCTCATGCACATGGCGATGCAGATGCTCGGGGAGACTCATTTTCCAGCCGACGCCGGCTTCATTTTTCATATCGACGCGGACTGTGTTTTCAATCAGCCCACAACCCCGCAGGATTATCTCCCCGGAGACAAACCCATCATCTCTTTCCGAAACTGGGACAAGCTCCTGTCCCGGCCGGTGGAGCAGGATGAAGTGCAGACGTTCATGGGATTCACCGGGCGCACCATCGACTTCAACCGCGGCGCGTATCTCTGGAAGTTTGCGGCCGACTTCGCACTCGGATTCGCGTCGCAGCGGCAGACCATGACCCAGATGCCCATCGTGCATCGGCGGGAGACCTACGCGCGGGCGCGGGCAATTATCCAGCGCCGGTTCAACACCGACATCATCTCGCACGTTCTCCAAGGGCGGAACGAGTGGCCGCAGACGTTCTGCGAGTTCGAGACGCTCGGCACGGTGGCCCATCGTTATTTTCAGGACCGCTATCACTGGCATGAGCTCGACGTGCAGGGAACTTACCCGGTGCGGAACGTGACGCAGACGTGGTCGCACGGCGGACTCGACGCGACGGTCGAGCATGGCCGGCCACAAATCATTGCGGGGGTTCATCGTTCTCCGCGGGAATACTTCACCTCGCTGGGACTCCTATGAATGTGGTCCATAGCGTAAGCTTCCCTCGAAGCGGACACAGGTTCACCACGGAACTTTTGCAGGCTTACTTCGGGCCAGCGCTGGTGTATTCGGGAGAGCCCGCCCCGCCGGAGGCAAATTTCATCAAGCATCACGACCAAGATGGCGCTCTGGAGGTTGACCCGAACGGACACTATCTGGTTCAGGTTCGCGACCCGTTCGACGCGGTCTGGTCGTGGTATAAGATGACGGTGGACCTCGACGGGATTCCGGACACCATTCAATCCTACCGCGGAATTTTCTTGGAGAAGCTGGACTATTGGACGGGGTTCATGCGGAAGTGGGTTCTCTCGGACCTTCCGAATCGGGTCATCGTGAAGTATTATGACCTTGTCACCCATCCGGCCAAATCCCTTCGTCGCGTCCTCCCGCTGTTCGGGGAATACCCGGACCGGGCCCGTGTAGAGAAGGCGGTGCGGGAAGTAGCGGTGATTGAACGTCGCACTCCAAATTTTTATTTGCAATGAGCTCACACCAAATCCTTATCGCATCCTACGCGCGCGACTTCATCTGGCTCGAACCAAACCTGAAGTCGCTGCAAAAATTCTGCGTCGGCTTTCTCCCGCCGGTTATCTCGGTCGATGGTCAGGATTTCTTCGCCGCGAAGAAAATGGTGGACCGACTTTATCCGGGCGCGACGGTGGTCCAGAAGGACGGGCGCCGCGGGCAGGGATTCATGCGGGCGCAAATCTCCATGATGCAGGGCGACCTGCTTTGTCCGAACGCGGACTTCGTCTATCTCGTCGGCTCCGACTGCATCGCGTGGACCCGGTTCGCGCCGGAGACGTATCAATACAACGGGAAGCCGGTGATGCTCTACAACTCCCGGAAGTATTTTGAGGACGCGCACGCGGGGCACCCGATTCAGTGGATGGACAGCACCGCGCAGATTCTCAAGTTCCCGGTCAACGGGGAATACATGCGCCGGCTCCCCATCGTTTACCCGAAGGAGCTTTTCAAGCCGGTCCGCGACCACGTCGCCGCGGTGAACGGGATGGGCTTCGAGGACTACATCTACAAGCGGAACTCGGAGGGCGGGCCCGTCTCGGAGAGCAACATTCTCGGAGCCTTTGCTTGGGAGAAGATGCGGAACCTCTATCACTGGATGCACGCTGATGGGAACGAAGAGTATGCGAATTATCGCCGGGACTTTCCAGACCCGCTCATTCAGTTCTGGAGCCACGGCGGACTCGACCGGCCGGCCGAGGCGTGCATGAACTACTCCCACGGAAACACGCACGGGAAATCCCCGCGGCAGGTGATGAAGGACATCCTCGGAAACGACTTGTAATGGCGCTCCCAAAAAATTCAGCGCAGCGACTTCTCGTCAACCGGGTCTCAGAACGGTTGCACTCCGATGACTACTTCGGGGCGGCGAAGATTTACGCGGAGTTCGTCCGCCAGTCCACGACGATTCTTCCGCCGGTAGAGACCAAGGAGCAGGCGACCATGATGCTCTCGACGCTCCTGCATTGGTGTCTTGAAAACAACGGATACGAAGAAGCGGCGCAGCTACTCTGGGGCCCGACTCAATTTGACCCGCGGTCCGACGCGACTCAGCGGGTGTGGAAAGCGTTTGAAGAGTCCGACCTGTTCATGCTGATGGGCGCGGGCTCAATGTCGAAATCCTACTCGATGGGCGTGCGTCTTTTTCTGGAATGGATAAGAGACCCCGAGCACACGCACATCAAAGTCGGCGGTCCGAGTGAGAACCATCTCAAGGAAAATTTGTTCAACCATCTGGTTGCGCTCCATCGCCAGTCCACCATCCCGCTCCCGGGCAAAGCACAGGACCTGTTCATCGGGCTCGACTCCAAGGCCCGTAAGGGTGCAATCTCCGGGGTAGTGATTCCGCTCGGGCAGAGTGGCGCCGGCCGGTTGCAGGGTGTGAAGCGCGTGAATCGGAAGAAGCCGCACCCCGTCTTCGGGAAGATGACGCGGCTGTTCATTTTTCTGGACGAAATCATCAACATCCCCGACGGCATCTGGCAGGACTTGGACAACGCGATGTCCCAGATTGACGGCACGCACACCGCGAAGATTGGTGGCGCGTTCAACCCGACCGACCAGTCGAGTGAAGCGGCCAAACGCTGTGAGCCCGTCGAGGGCTGGGGCAACTTCGACCCCGAGACGCATTTCGATTGGATTTCTAAACGCGGATGGCGGGTGTGCCGGCTGGACGCAGCGCGTTGTGAGAATGTGCTCCAGAAGAAACAAATCTTCTCGGGGTTGCAGACGTTCGAGGGTTTGCAGGCGCTCATCCTGAACTCTGGCGGCACGGACTCGGCCGGCTACTGGGTGATGGGCCGCGGATGTTTCCCGCCCTCTGGAACGTCGATGTCGATTATCCCGCAGGGGATGCTCAACGCCTTCAAAGCGGAAATCATCTGGTATGATGAACCGTCCCCGGTCGGCTCGGTTGACTTGGCACTCGAAGGCTCTGACACCGCCATCTTCTACAAGGGCCGGTTTGGTCTGGCCACTGGTGTAATCTTCCCGCCGTCGCTCCAGTTCCCGAACGGGCAGACGGTCATGTTCAAGGACCATAAAGGAAACAAGCGGCCCCGGCCGGTGCTCCTCGCCGAGACAAAGCTGAAGCTTCCGCGCGGGGACACGGTGGACATGAAGAACGAGATTCGCCGGGTGGCCAATACTTTTTCCATCCGCCCCGACCGGCTCGCGGTGGACCGCACCGGTAACGGCCAAGGCGTTTACGATTTGCTTCGGTTCGAGTGGGGCGAAGTGATTGGCGTGAACTACTCGGAGTCAGCCGGCGAGACGCGCATCATGGTGGAGGACCACGATACTCCAAAAGAATTGTATCTTCGTGTGGACAGCGAGCTCTGGTTCGCGACCAGAAAATTTCTGGAGTTCGGATACGTTTACGGCGCGGCCGGGCTTCCGACCGAGGAGTTGTTCCCGCAGCTCACCGGGCGCCAGTTCCGGATGCAGGGCAAGCGGGCGCGCGTGGAAAGTAAGCCAGACTACAAGTCCCGCAACGGTGGAAAATCTCCCGACGACGCGGACGGCTTCACGCTTTTGATTCACGCGGTCCGGAAGGCGTTTGGATTCATCCCCGGGATGTCGCCGGAGAACTCGACCGAGTCGAATCCAAACTTCGATGAGGACTACGGGGCCGACGTCCGAATCTCCGTGGACAACCGGTTTGAGGATTTGGATGGGCCGGACCCCAACATGTAAGTCGTGCCTTGACCGGCCCGGTCCCAAATCGCATCTTGTTCTCGTGAGCGTTCGACCCAACCCAAATCTCTATCCCGACGGCGGCTACATTTTCATCGAGGGCGATGGGACCCGCTTCCGGGGTGACAGTTGGAAGAACCTGACTTCCAAAGTGGCCGACTACCGCGCGCGGAACAATCGCCCCGCGGGTGACCCGGAGTCAGAAATTTTCACGCAGTATTGTGTCCGGATGCCGAGTCATTGCAAGAACATGACGGCCGGCCCGGTGAAGGTAATCGACGGACATCACTCGCTCTCCCTGAACCAGAGGGTGATGCAGTTCATCTCGAACCTGCTTGAGTGGAAACGGAAGGCCGCGATTCCCCGGGTGCCCGACTCGGTTGCAGCCGAGCGCGCGGCGGTGTGTGCGTCCTGCCCGAAGCATAAACCGTTGGTGCAGACCTGCCAACAGTGCTTGAACACGGTCGCGCATGGCCGGAAGGTGATTTTGGACGGCGCCGCGAGTCACCATCAGGGACTCCTTGCGTGTGAGGCACTTGGGGAAGATTTGCCGCTCACGGTTCACATCGAGCAGCCGGCGGTTCCGGCCGACCGGGTCCCGTCTCATTGTTGGCGTAAGTGATTGTCCCAAATCCATTTAGGTTCGCATTGGCGATGATTCGTGCCACTTTGGCGCTGTTTCGTGGTCCAGTCATGGTGGACGAGCCGACGCTTACCACGCGCCGGGAGTCTTGCGGCGCCTGCCCGCGGAACGAGAACGGCTGGTGTGCGGAATGCACCTGCCTGATTTCTCTCAAGACACAATTTTCAACTGAGGAGTGCCCGCTCGGTATCTGGCGAAAGAGGTTGACACCTTGGGGCTTCCTCGCAACTTGGATTACACATGCTAGACGATTCAAAGTCCGGTTACAACACCTCCGAATCCGTTAATACCACTGGGGGTATTAACGCTCCGGACTTGTCGCCGGCCGGCAAGCCGCAGCGCCGCGCTCTTTCGAGCATCTCGCAGATGCGGAATCTGATTTCTTCCCTGAAGACTGCCGCTCGCGAGCGCAACACTCGCAACGCGCGCATCGCGGCGAAATACAACTCGGAGAAACCGCATCGTCAGGAATCTCTCGAAGCGGATGGTCTCGGTTGGAAAAGCAATTTCACCACGAAGCCGCTGCCGATGCTGATTAACAAAGTCAGCCCGCGCTTGAAGAAGGCGCTCGACGCGGTCAAGTATCTCACCAACTCCAAACTTCCTGACGAAGTTCCGGGCGCCGCGGAGAAGACCGAAGCCTTCCGCCGGGAAATTACGACGCTCATTCGCTCACGCCCCGGGTGGAGCGACTTCCTCACCGAAATCAGCATGGAAGACGTGCTGTATGGTTTCGCGGCCGTCGCGTGGCTTGATGAATTCGGTTGGATGCCCAAATTTTTCCGACAAGACCAGTTCTACGTTCCTACCGGCAACAAGCAGGAAGCAGCCAAGACACAGCTCACCATCCTGAAGGACAAATATCTCATCCACGAATTGTTCTCGATGGTTGAAGACCGGGAAGCGGCCAAGGCCGCGGGATGGAAAGTCGAGAACACAATTGACGCCATCAACAAGGCGATGCCCGACTACCGCCGGAACAAGTCTGATGGTTGGGAACGGGTTTACGAAGACCTGCAACGCGAAGCGAACGTCGGCCTGTCTCACGAAAACGGCGCGATGGTGATTTGTGTCTGGCACCTCTTCGCTCAAGAAGTGGACGGGAAAGTTTCGCACTACATCCTGACGGATGAGGGCGCTGGCAAGGACTCGAAGGAGCTCCTGTTTGAGCGCGAAGACCAGTTTGAATCCATGCCCGACGCGCTGGCCCTTTTCGCGTTCGAGTATGGCAACGGCACGCTCCACGGTTCCAAGGGAATCGGCCGCGAAGTTTACGCGATGGCGGCGATGCTCGACCGCGCGCGTAACGAAGTTGTGGACCGGATGAATCTTGCCGGCAAGATTATCATTCAAGGCGACGACAAAGCGCTTCGCCGGTTCAAGATGTCGATTGTCGGTAACGCCATTCTCATCGGACAGGGCTATCAGGTGACGGAGCGGAAAATCAATCCGGACATCGAGTCCTACCTTCAGCTCGACCAATTTCTCACCTCTCTTCTCGACCAGATGGCAGGCGCGGTAACGCCAAAGGCGTTGGAAGGGGAGCGCGTCACAGCAGCGGCAGTAAATCTCCTCGCGAGTCGGGAAGAAGAGTCCCGGGATACCGTCACAGGCCGGTTTCTCACGCAGTTTGCCACAGCCCAGTCCACGATTCAGAAGCGCATCTGCGACCCCAACGTGTCCGATGAGGACGCGAAGGCGTTTCAGAAGAAGATGCTCAACATCATGTCGCGCGAGGAGCTCACGCAGATTGCCGGGATGCCGGTTGCGGAGACCGTCGCGGACTACACCACGATTGAGCGCCAGCAGATTGTTGCCATCGCCGCGGAGAACAAGGGCGACCCGCTTTTCAATCAGAAGGAGCTTCGCCGCCGCTCGATGTCGGCCCAGATTGACGACGAATTCGCGAACTCGGTTCTTCTTCCGGATGAAGACCCAACGATTGTCTCCGAGCAGACCCGGCTCCAGCAGATGGAAATGCTTTTGATTGCCGGACAGGGAACACAGGTTCCAGTTTCTCCGCGCGACAACCACGTCGTCCATCTTGGAATTCTCATGCCGGCGCTCGAACAGGCCGCGCAAGTCACCGCGCAGCAGCCAGACGGTCTCCCGGTTTTGGAAGCCATCCTCGCGCACGCGCAGGCGCACCTTCAGGGCGCGGAGCAATCCGGCGTTCCCAAGGACCAACTCGCCCCCATCGCCAAAATCATCAACTCACTCGCTCAAGAGCTCCCGAAGTTGAAACAGATTGCGGACGCTGAACAGGCCGCGCAACAGGCGCAGCAGCAGGTCCAGCTTGAAGACGCCGCCCATCAGGCCGGCGCCGCCGATGCCGCAGCCGGCAAGCCTCCACAGATTTAATTATGTCCGAACCTACGACCCCCTCTGCACCCAAGGCCGCGCCCTCGAAGCCCCATCCTCACTGGGACTCCGACGACTCGCGTGTCCTCCGTCTTTTTCTGGAATCCGACTCGGGTAAGCGCGCTCTCGCGTGGCTGAAATACTGGAGGCCGGAACTTCTCGACGGGAGTCATCAGATTAAGACGCTCGTGCGAAGCGGGCAGGTGAAGGGTTACGACGACGCAGTGGATAATCTCAATTCGCTTGTCCGTGAAAACCCGATTCCGGATGATGGGACCCCTCAGTCAATCGAATACCCCAGTCTCGACGACGATTCCAAGTGGACGGACTCCGAGAACGAAAGAAAATAATTTATGGCAGAAGCTACCACCACCACTGATAATCCTGTTGCCGATTTGGAAATAAACGGCGAAGGCGAACCGAAGACCGTGAGCAACCCCGATACGGAGTCTGCTCTCAATGACGCTCTACGCGCTGAAGGGTTCAACCCCGACGGCTCCCCGTATGAAGCAAAACCGGCGGACATCACTCCGAAGGACAAGAAGGACGAGCCGGTTGTTCCCCCCGCGGCGACGGGCCCCACGGGTCCGACTGGAGTTTCCGCTGGAATCTCCGCAGGCGCGACTGGTGCCACTGGCGCCCCCGCGGCGACGGGTGCTCCGGCTGACGAATTCGACGCCATCCAGCTCCCTCCGCACACCAAGCCGAAGACCGATGAGTCCTTCACGAAAGTCAAGACTCTCGCCCGTCAGCGGATTGCTGAGATTGAAAAAGAGCGCGAAGCGCTCAAGACCAAGCTGGCCGAAGCTGAGAAGCTGGCCAAAGATGGTCTCCCGGTTGAAGCCAAGAAGGAACTCGAAGAGCTGCGGACCTTCCGCAAGCAGATGGACGTGGAGGCGGACCCCGAGTTCAAGAAGTTTGACGCGACGGTTTCCTCGAACATTGAGGCGCTGTATTCCAAGCTCGCCGTGAGCGGATTCGAGAAGGCCACCATTGAGGAAATCAAGAAGATGGGCGGTCCCGCGGAAGTGAACTGGGACAAGCTCCTCGCCGACGGAAAGATTTCGTCCGGCCTGAAGCGCTTCATCGACGGCAAGCTTTTCGAGAACGATGACCTCGTCGAAAAGAAAAAGCAGGCGATTGATACCGCCAAGAAGAACGCCACGGAGTTTCTCCAAAAGCGCGAAGCCGAGGTAGCGAAGAGCGCTGACGCTTCTGCCACTGAAGTCCACGAGACGTGGACCAAGGAAATCATCCCCAAGATGGACTGGCTTCGCACGGAGAAAATCGACGAGAAGATGACTCCGGAGAAGAAGGAAATCGCGGAGGCGCACAACAAGCTGGTGGCCGACATCGAGTCGGAAATCAAGGAAGCGCTTTCGGACAACAGCCCGCGCATGAAGGCGATGTTGACCGCCGGCTACGCGCAGAGCCGAAAACTCCGCTGGGAATTCGACCGGTTGAAATCCGGTTCGGATGCGAAGATTGCCGCGCTGACCAAGGAGCGTGATGAAGCGAAGTCGCTTATCGAACGCATCAAGAAGGCGTCTCCCGGACGGGTGACAACTTCCGCGCCGCAGAACACGCCCGCGAAGAAAATCACGGCCTCGTCGCATCTCGCAGTTTCGACGGACCAGCACCTTGATAACCTCTTGGCCGAAGTCGAAGCCGAGAAGGCCGCGAGGGGCTAATGGAAATTCCCCCGGAGACCCTCCGGGAGGGCCGAAATGTTTTCGTTGCCCTCCCGTGGTATAAGTCTGCCTCGCCGCTGACGACCTTTTCTCTTCTGGCGATGGCAGACCGGACCCGCATGGCGTTCGGTCTTGGCTTCGGGGATGCGTTCATCGCGCACTCCCGGAACAAGCTGGCCACTCAATTCGTCAACTCCACCTTGGAGTGGATGCTGATGGTGGACGACGACATGGTGTTGCCCTTCGGCGATGCCAACTGGTTCAACGGGACAACTCAGTTCAAGCTCGACGACAAGTTCGCCGGGCTGCACACCCTCAATCGACTCCTATCTCATGGAAAAACTCTGGTTGGCGCGCTGTATTTTGGTCGTTGGAAGGCGGGCCATCCAGTCTTTGCCGAGGGCAAGCACATGGAGAAACTACTCCGCTCAGGCGGTCCACGCGATGAAGTTCGCCCTACCCGGTGGGTTGGAACTGGCACTTGCCTTTTCCACCGCTCGGTTTTTCTGGACGTGGAGCGCGAGTTTCCTCAACTTAGCCGTGAGCAAAATTCGGGAACTGGTCAATGGTTCACCTCCTCCGAGCACGACCTCGACAAAGCCGTAGCGACCATCATTGAGCGCGGCGAGATTCAGGACATCAAGCAACTCCTGAAGGAACTCGAAGAGGCCCGGCGCCGTTCCGCGGTGAACTCGGTTCACGGAATCGGCGAGGACGTTCAGTTCTGCACCCGCGCAGTTCAGGCCGGGCACCAGCCGCACGTTGACCTTGGCCTTTGGTGTGGTCACGCCGGCAACTGTATCTTCCCACTTCGATGAAAGCCGACCACCGAAAAATTCTGTTGGCTCTTCAGTTCTGGGACGGTGACAAGGCGCAGGCCATGCGCGTGGCCCGGCTCATCGCGGATTTGGAAACGCGCATGAGCGACCGCGCGGACTTTCTCTTCGTCTCCCGGTTCGACTGCCCGCATGACTTGGATACGATTGGTTACGTCGCGCGCAAGTTCAAAGTCCGGCACCATGTTTCGCGGAGGCGCGCGACCGGCTGGCCGTTTGGACCGAATGAACTTTGGTTCGAGACGATGCAGTATGCCTACGAGCACACCATCGACGACAAGCGTATTCCAGAATACAAAGCGGTGCTGACGTTCGAGGCGGACGCGCTCCCGCTCTGTCCAAACTGGATTCCAATGCTCTCGGATGCGTTCGACCAGAGTCAGCCGGCGTGCATCGTCGGCGCGCTCCTGAAGTATCCCGGGCTTCACGTCAACGGCAACGCTCTCTTTTCCTGCGAGCAGAATTTTTCTCACTGGATTTCCCGTCAGGTGACGGGCTGCACTCCACACGGCGGATGGGATTACGTGCTGGCGCCGCGGTTCAAAGAGTGGGGCTGGAAAGACTGCGCGCTCATGCGCTCGTGGTGGAAAACCCCCACGCTCCAGCGGGAACAATTCGAGCAGCTCCAAGCCCAAGGCGTCGCATTTCTCCACGGCATCAAGGACGGCTCCGCGCTGGACATGGTCCGGGAGAAGTATCGGTTGACTTCCGTCTGAGGAAGTGGGAGACTGCTTTAGCGGGAAGGTTGGATAGACTACCTTCATCAGCGACGTGGATTAGTCTCCACTGAGCACCCGGCCACCGGGGATGAAATGGGCCGACCTCCGCTCGGTCGCGGTAGGAGCCCAATAAGCACCGAGCCGCGGCCACCAATTTATGGCTGACGGGGAGGAAACGCGGTCCCTACTTCGCGAGCGGGGGCACGGATTTCTCGCCCGACGCTCCAAAGGCGAACGCTCTCTGCGACGGTGGAGAGAACGCTTAGGACTTCGGGAGAAGTGGGTTCGACTCCCACCGCCGGCCATTCTCTTTTCTTCTTGACGTTCGGTTTCTCCCCCGCATATTGAAGGTGAGACTATTCCCACTGTCTCATGGGACGTTGGAGCCTAAAATCCCTCGGAGGCTCGCGAGGGTGCGGTAAGCCATAAGTGGCTTGTGTAACGCCCGTTACACTTAAAACCGGGCATCAACGAAACCCCGAATTCGGCATCTTCGCCGGATTCCAATTAGAAAGGCCATCTTATGGCTGAATGTGTAGCTCCCGATACGCTGAGTGATATCAGCAAGAAAGACACGAGCCGCCTCGTCGGTTCTGTCGCCAAGGCCCTCGCGGCCAACTCTCCATTTCTGAACATCCTCGAAGGCGGAACTTTTCCGTCTGGAGTGTCAGATGAAATCCGCAGTTCTGTCCAGATGCAGGCCGCGCCCGGCGATTCTCTCGCCCTGCCGACCTTCGTTTGCGATACGGACCTCTGCGGCACCGCTGGTCTTCAGGACCTGACGGATTCCGTGGACTTCACGGCCCGCCTCGAATCGAAGCGCGGCAAGGGTCCCCGGATTTGTATGAAGAAAGGATTTTCTTCCTACAAGACCGCCTACACCGCGGCCGAGGATTCCCTCAAGAAGCTCGTGACCCAATACATCAACGCGGACATCCGCGCTCAGTTGTATCTGCGTTCCGCTTCCAAGTTCAACGCTGTCGCCAACTACGACTTCGACTCGCTGTTTACCGGCGGCTCTGAGACGGACATCGGCGTCAAGTTCGCCCCCATCCTCCCCACGGGCGCCGTCAGCTTCAAGGCGATTCATCGCATTGCCCGGCACCTGAAGGAGAATCTGTTCGCCGATATGTTCGACGCGAACGGCGAAGGCCAGATGCACTTCCGGTTCATTGGCTCCAGCGACATCATCGAGTCCCTCCGCAATGAGGCCGATGTCAAAGACGTGCTGCTTTCCTTCGTGAACGGCAGCTACAAGTTCGGCGAAGAGTCCCTCCGGGGCTACTCGTGGGAAACGGCCGGCGCCTACCGCGGTATCGCGTTCGGTGTTGACCAGCGCCCGCTTCGCGCGACCGGCTTCAACGGCTCCGGCCTGTTGAGCCTCGTGGACCCGCTGACCATCGTCAGCAACGTGAGCAAGAACACGGCGTATGCCAAGCTGAACCCCTCGTGGGCCGCGGCTGACTACGAAGTGGCCTTCCTGTTCGCGCAGGGTTCCTTCAAGCGCCTCGTTCCTGAGCGCTATGTTGGTGAAGGCAGCTTCAAATTCGCGCCCCAGCTTCACATGGGTGAACTGGACTGGCACTACCAGATGGACAACGACTGTAACCAGTGGGGTGACTTCGGCTGGCACAAGTATCAGATTACTCGTGCTTACCAGCCGTTCCGTCCTCAGTTCGTCGTTCCCATCCTCTACAAACGCTGCCGCGCCGACCTCGGCCTGAGCGCTTGCACGCCTGACAGCTCTTCGAGCTACACGGGCAACGACACCTTCACGACTGTCGGAGTGTGCTAACCCACACTACCGGTTCGTAGGTAGCGGGCCGGGTTCCGTTGCAGAGCGGGACCCGGCCTTTTTGGTTCTCTGCGGTGACGGTCTCTTCTTTTTTCGGAAATGCGCGTTGACTTGAAAGTTTACTCGGCCTCCCTTGTCGGGACCGGAGCTCCAGTCGTGAATTTGATTTTCGACAATCTCGAACCACTCTTGAAGGCGCTTGTTCTCATGGGACAAGCGGGTGTGGCTTTCGTCACCATCCTTTACATTTACTCGAAGTGGAAAAACTCTCGGAAGGGACCGCCGAAAGACAACGACGAGGAGTCTGAATAATGTCCTGTTCCACTTGCAGCGGGGATTGCACCTGCAACCAGAGTATCGACGCCACCAACGGGTGCGCGCCGTGCGGCCAATGTCCCACAAACTCGGCCGATTGCGAAACGCTCCCCAGCGCTCTCCAGAATTTTATTGACGCCTTCTTCGGCTCTGTCACCAAGACCGAAATCAATGGCGAAGTCGTCTGGACTCTTCCCTGCTCGCTCGACGTCGGGCTCGAAAACAATCCCCGCGGCGCCAACGAAGGGCTCGCGTGCTATTTTCTTCGGCTGTTCTCTGACGGCCTGCTTGGGCTCACCGGCCCCAAAGGGGAAACCGGCGACAACGGCGCGAACGGACGCAACGCCTACACGATTACGACCCAGTCGTTCGTGACTCCCACGGTTTCTTCTCCGAACACGCAGTTCAACGTCATCCCGAATCCGATTCTCGGTGTCGGGCTCGAAATCTTCATCGAAGGTTGCGGATGGCTGGAAATCACGAGCATTTTTCAGGACCAGACGATTTTTGCGACCCTCATTGCTGCGGTTCCGGTGCAGGAAGTGACGATTCCCGCGGGACGAGTGGTTCTTCCTACAGGTCCGCGCGGCGCAGGTCTCACGGGCGCGACCGGTCCAACAGGTCCGAAGGGCGACCAAGGTCTTCAGGGCGTCAAGGGTGACGCAGGCGCATCTGGCGCGACGGGCCCGACTGGTCCATCTGGCGCGACTGCGACCAGCTCGAATTCTGTCGTCTCTGTCACGGGCGGGTCTGACTACACGATGACGGCATCCTACGCGAAGCTCGACTTCGGTGTGGTGGACTTGGAAATCACTTTGCCGGCTATCGGGGAATATCTTGTTTTGATTTCTCTGGAGATGCTGAACAACTCGGGCGCGCACCGTCAGTGGACTTTCAAGCTTTTCAACTTCACGACGACTGCGGACGTTGCGGAGAGCGAGACCCAGCACTGTCTTCTCGACGCGACCGGGACCGTTATCGAACAGCGCACCATCTGGGCGCGCGTGGTGACGACCACGGTAAACAACGTCATTCAAGTTTACACCAAATCTTCTGCGGCGACGGCGACCCAGACGATTTACCAACTCAATTCTCGAATTGCTTACATCCGGCTTTCGTGAACCATACTCTCCCAAAAATCCGTGACACCGCTGGTGATTTTGCTTCTCCTTGCTGTCCTCGACCTGAAGGGACGAAAGAGCTCCACAAATACCCGCGCACATTGCCCGCGCGACCCTTCGACCAAGACACGGTTGACGTGCTTCTTGACGAAGACGGAGTCCCAATCCTCGACGAGCAAACCGGCACAACGATAATCGACGACCTCAGGTTCATCAATGGCTAAAGTATCTCAATACGACGAAGAGTTGTCAGTAAACCCGTCCGGGTTTCTTTTCATGGCGGTGGATACCGGCCTGACTGATTCCAACGGGGACATCATTTACAAGACCAAGAAAATCACCAAGGACAAGGTGGGCGCACAGGGACCGATTGGTCCTCAGGGCGCGGATGGTCCGACGGGTCCCACCGGTCCCACTGGTGCAGGTTCTGCCGGACCGACTGGGCCGACAGGTCCGACGGGTGCGGCCGGGGCCACGGGTCCGACAGGTCCAACGGGGACTACGGGTCCGACTGGTCCGACGGGTGCGGCGGGCCCAACCGGCCCCACTGGAGCTTCTGGTCCAACGGGACCTGCGATTACCGAGTTGGCGTCTCCAAAAGGGACGGCAATGGAGTATTTTGACGATTACGCAGCCGGCTCTATTTCCACCTTCAATCTTGGCTGGGGGTGGGCGAATGATGGGGTCGGGACAGGATGCACAATTGGAACACAGACCCATATCGACGGACGCTCAGAACAACGTCTTCAAATCAACAACGGACAATACGGCCGTCGTATGCCGTGGGGAGACAAATGGAACCGGGTTCGTATTGTTCTGCTTTGGCGCGTGAATGCGGTCGCCTCCATCAGCAACGTAAACGGATACGTGGGGATTTGTAGCGGAACGACCAACATGGTGGCGAGCAGCTCCACCGATAACTTCATCGGGCTGCGATGGGGCGACGGTGCCAGCACCCTGACGTTCTCGAACGGAACGGTGATGGACAAGTTCAACATGGGAACTTCCTTCCGGTTTTATTCTCGGCGGGCAACGACTTCAACTCTTATTGCCGCGGGTGGGTCGGGTCACTTTGTTTCCTCGACAGAGGGATTTCTTTCCGGGATTGCGTATGAAGTCTCCCGTCCTGTTTTCGCGACTAACGGGACGAGTGTGACTTATGCCCATAAGGAGGTTTCTACGGATACGGCCGCGGTTGAGTTTTCTCGCTCTAAGGATGCCATGAACCAGCTCATTTGGGATGACTCTACGTCTTCGACCACTGTTACCACCGCGGAGACCGCGATTCTCGGCGGTATCGCGGGGACTACTTCCGCCGCGTTTGACCAGAGCACCGGAATTCTTGACACCCTCAATTTCAGTTGGGCAATGACAGACGGTCTTCAAATTGCAGCCGTCGGAGTTCGGAAAGTTTATTAACCTATGAAGTATCCAATCGACCTCGGTCGCAGCATGAAGGACTCGATGCCAGAAATGGCAATGTCCCCGAGCAAAGACAAACATTATCCATCGCTTTATCTCGACTGGGATTCTGACTACGAATTGCCGGAGTCCGGCACGATGGTCATCAAGTTCGAGAAGGTCTCTGAGAGCAACAGCAAGGGCAAGAACAGCAAGCCCCACCAGTCGGTCACTCTCGAAATCAAATCCATCGAGAGCGTGAAGGGTGGGAAATCCAAGTCCGACTCGAAAGAGGAAGAGACCGGCGACGTTCTCGACCGTCTGAAGAAGGAAGTGGAATCGGACAAGGAAGAGTCCGACGAAAACTACAAAGAGGAATAACTGATGCTCCTTGTCAGCGACATCTGGGATGAGTCCAAGGTAATTTTTGGACACTGCAACGAGACGCGCCTGTTCCGGCAAATCTCGGACTCAATTCAGCTCTTGGCCAACAAGGGCGAGGTTGACCCGCTGGTCGGTTACGTGGACATCTGCGTGACCGCGCGCTGCGTTACGCTGCCCCGCGAAGTCGAGACGGTGCTCGCCGTGAACATCGGCGGTCATCCGGCGCTGGGCCATGACGAGCTCTTCAGCTTCCATCTTAACGGCCCCGGAGATTTCCGGGAATCGTGCAACTTCGACTGGTTCAACACCGGAAACTTTCCGACGTATCGGGACCTGCCCTGCCCGGCCCGGCTCATCGCATTTCTCAGCTCCGCGGAGGACGAAGGGAAACAGATTCGGGTTTTTGGTTTCGACGACCAGAACCAGCCGCTCCGCACGCAGATTAACGGCGAGTGGATTGACGGGCTCTTGGTCCCCACGATTTTTGGTTACGCAGTTCCTTCCAGCAATGACCCGAAGGTTTCCCGCATCACGGGAATTGTGAAGGACCGTATGGTCGCGAACGTGCGGCTCAGTTCTTTCGACAGCTCCTCTTCTTCGGGAACTCTTCTCGGAATTTTCGAGCCCGACGAGACCCGCCCGAGCTATCGTCGGATTCGCGTCGGCCCCGGTTGTGATTGGGTCCGCATCTGCTATCGCAAGAAGACGTCGGATGTCCGGAGTGTTTACGACCGCATCCTGCTTCACAGCCGGATGGCTCTTCTCCTCGCCATGCGCGCGGTGAAGAAATACGAAGAGAACGACCTCGGGGTTGCGATGCAATTTGAAGCGCAGGCGTCACGCATCCTCACCGAGAAAGAATCCATTTTGACCAGCCCGGTGGGCAGTCCGATTCAGGTGGAAGACCGGAACGGCATGAAGCTCTCCGGCTGGGATGATGTTGACTGATGGCCCTGAACAAAGGACAAGAGGGGGACGGCGTATTTACAGGCGGGACAAATTCCGACCTGCATCCAGTCTATCTCCCGCCCGCGAGCTACGCGCGCGGAATGAACCTCGTGAACCGCGGCGGGCGCCTCCAGTGCCGTCCCGGCTACCGCTGTCTTGCGGCTTGGCCTGAAGGCCGGCTCCAAGGCTTCTTCATTTTTCGTCCCCGCATCGGGGAGCCGATTCTCGTCTTCGCCGTTGCCGGCCGAATCTACACGAGCTTGTATCCGTTCAAGGAATACCGACAACTGGAGGACCTGCAATTCTCGGACACGTCCCGCCAGCTCTTCTTCGCGCAGACGACTCAGGCGCTGGAACGGAATGATGACGGGAGTCTGACGCTCATCGAGCCGCGGAATCTTCTCATCATTCAGGACGGTGGATTCACCAGCCCGGGTGTCTTCGATGGCACGACGGCTTTTCACTCCCGCGGATTTGGTGCGATTCCGATTGGCGGTCCGATGGCGTGGTCCGGAGACCGACTCTGGGTGGCCCGGAACAATCAGGTGTTCGCTGGAGACTTGGCGAATCCGCTCTCGTTCACGGAAGCGCTCTACATCACCACGACGGCTTCGTTCCTGTTCAAGGGAGAGGTCACAGCTTTTTATACCATCAACAGCGGAGCCTCTGTTCCGCAGCTCTTGGTTTTCACCCGGGACAACACCGAGGTTCTTCAATCGGGAGTCCGACTGCGCGAGCAGTGGATTTCAATCGCGGACTTCCAGCGGGAAGTTCTCCCGAACATCGGCTGCGTCTCCGAACGCTCGGTGGTTGCGCATGGCGGTTATCTGTGGTGGTTCAGCCGCTACGGGCTCGTTTCTTTTGACAGCGCCTCTCAGGCATTCGTGACGTCGTCTCTTCCGTATCTGGACCAAGAGATGTCAGACAGCAAGACCTACCTGTCTCCAGATTTGTCAGGAGTCGCCGCGGGAGTCCACGAAAACTATCTGATGGTCAGCGTTCCGTATGCGGAGGAATTCAACAAGCATACGTGGGTGCTGGACAACTCTCCCATCCCGACGAAAAAGCAGGTGGTGCCAGCGTGGAATTCTTTCTGGACGGGCACCCGGCCGGCGCAGTGGTTCAGCGGAGTCATCATGGGCCGGGAGCGGGTGCTCTACATCAGCCCGGACCACGACGGAGTAAATCGTCTGTGGGAGGCTTTCACTCCTGACCGACGGGACGACGGATGCCACATTACTTGGTGGGCCGAGTTGCGCGCGTATGCGGACAATTCGCCCGCGAAGAACAAGGAATTTCGATACGCGGACCTTTGGTTCTCGGAGTTGAGCGGCGTGGTGGACCTTGCGGTCTTCTGGGCCGGCGCCAACCGCGGGAAATACAAACGGGTTTTGACGAAGCGGATTCGTGCCGCTCGCGGGATGCTGCGGATTGACCGAATCATCAACATGGCGACTCGGATTTTCTCGCTGAAGAAGCAGAGCCGGTATCTGCGGACGGCGGATGCGCGGCAGCAGTCTCCTGAAGAGGACCTGTCGAGTTGCGGAATTGAGTCGCCTTACATGGAGTTCAAGGACGATTCCATCCAGCTTTTGATTGTCGGCTCCGGTCCCGCGGCGCTCTCTAGCGTCCTGCTTTACTTTTCTGACGGTGACAAGCTCGACGACTCCGGTAAGTGCGAAGAGGATGAGACTCAGGAGAGCTTTGTCCGGTTCGACGGCGCGGCCGTGAAGTCTGACGACATCGAGACGGCGCAAGCCGAGTTTGAAGCGGGGAGCCGCTCCGAGCCCGAGCTGTTTTTCGCCGCCCGGGCCGAGACGGTCACCGCCGAAGGCTTTACCGAAGTCGGAGTGGGCGAACACACGACTCCAATCTCCCAGCAGTGCGCGGATAAAGTGGCTTCGACCATCGCGCGGCGCATGGCGTCGGCTCGACTGGAGGAACTTCTCCCGCTTCGGGTCAGTCAGGCAATCGAATGAACACCTTCGCGGCGCTAAATCCAGCTTCCCGGCGGGCGATTCGGATTCCCTACGAATCCCCGCTCATCTGCCAGCTCGCCTCAGAGGCGTCCGGGTCGGCCGGAACCTCGTTGAATGTGCTTGACATCCTCCCGACGGAACAAGTGGCCGGCCCGACTCTCTCGGTGCTGCTTCTGGAGGACAATTCAGTGCAGCTTTCGTGGACCAACACGGTCCCAGACGCTTACGCATACATCATTTACCGCGCGACCGTCGCGGAAGGCCCCTATTCGGTCCAAGCCTCGGGGATTTTCGACCGGATTTTCGTTGACAATCCCCCGTCTGGCAACTACTTCTATAAGGTAACAGCGCTTGAGCCCAATTTCGGCGAGACGACTGCTTCCAACGTGGTTTCAATCACCGTTCCATGAGTGACCTGTTCAAAACTAATTTCGTAATCGTCGCGGCGCCGCTTCCTCCAGACCTCGAAGGGGATTTGCAGGAGATTTTCGACGCCTACACCGCGCGGTTGCAGATTCAGTCCCCACAGGGGCAGAATTTTTTCGTGACCGGTGACGTGGAGCCCTCAACCAACTCCGGACCGTGGCTGAAAAACGGAGACCGGTGGTATGTGTTCGACACGGCCTTGGGCCGATACGTTCCCATCAACATCGAAGACAGCGTGACTCAGGTTTACGTGGTCTCGGACGTCGAGCCGGATGCTCCGACGAACGACGACCCGGTGATTTGGTTGCGCACCGCGAACTCGCGCGTGATTGGCTGGTATTTCTGGGATGGAGCTATCTGGCGACCCGGTGGGAATGTGCCCCCGAGTGGTCCGACGGCTTCCCGTCCGACTACTCCAAAAGATTTGGAGCAGTTCTTTGACACGGACATCGCTTGTCTTCTTCACTGGGAGCGCGGCGCGTGGCGGACGGTCTCGGGAACTCCCGGGGACATCAAGTTTGTCACCACGGCGACGCTGACCGCGGCTATCACGGCGAATCCCGGATGGATTTACGTCGGTGAGAGCACTCTCGACTGGCGCGGACGTGTTTTGGGCATTGCGACCAAGGACCCGGGGGCAACTCCGGAGACGGCGTATCCGACGAGCGCTGGAATTTCTTCCCGCGCGCAGGCGGACGTCGCAGGCGCGGAGACGGTGACGCTGACTTCGGTCCAAGTCGAGCAACACTCACACGTTGTTGGCTCGGCGACATTGCTGAACAGCGACAACAACGCATACTTCCAGCGCGTGGACGATGCGGAGGCCCCGGCGATTCCCGGGCCCAAGCCGCCGAATTATTTTCAGGTGAATGGTGACGGTTCCACGAATGGAACGCACAACGGCGTGATGCCGGACCCCGCGAACGGGACGATGTTCATCACTTCCCGCCAGTTCAGTCTGGCGGATGTGCCGAACTACACGGGCGCGGCTGAATCGCACGAGAATATGCAGCCGACGCTGTTCCTGTGGGCCTTGGTGAAGACGTAATGGAGATTTCTCCCGTCAATCTCGAAGAGTTGCACGAAATAGAGCCGATGGCTCGCGAGTGCTTCCGGGATTTCAAGTATCCGGGGACGTTCGACTGGAAAACTTTCTCGGGACTGTGGAAGATGCACATTGAGACCGGAATTGGTCTCATTCTGCGCGCGGGGAACGCCGGGCTCCTCGGAATGGTGATTGGTCCAGACCAGTTCAACGGCTGGCGCACCGCGATGGTCAATTTTTGGTTTGTGATGCCGGCCGAACGCCGTCATGGGCATGGTCGGGACCTTATTCTCGCCGCGGAGGTGGTCGCCGCGGAGGAAAAGTGTCGTCGGATTCTCATGGGGCATCCGATTGGTTACGTGAAGTTTTTTCAGCGAATGGGATTCACGCCTGTAGAGGTGGGCTTCCAAAAGTTACTGTAATATGGGTCAAGTTCTATCATCGGGCACGTCAATCATCTCCGGGGTGCTGGAGAAGCGCGCCGCCGACAAAGCGTATAACACGCAGAAACACGGCGTCATCAAGCAACAGAAGTTGCTGGCGGATGAATACAACCCGGACCGCGTAAATACGCTGGTCAACAAGTATGACAAGGGCTTCCTCCAGAAGCGGCTCGATTTGCAGAAGGAGTTCGACCCGGAACTCTTCGCACTCCGCGAGCAGGGCAAGAAAAATCTCCTGACGGAGCTTGGCCGCGATAACGCGACCCGCATGTCGCAGAAAGTCGCGACGAAGCTGTTCGACGAGAACATCAACCCGAACGAAAGCTCGGAGAAGCTCAAGGACAAACTTTTCAATGAGGCCAACTCGGCTCTGGAGCAGGGTGCGTCTCTCCCGCCGGAATTTCAGGCGGAACTGGTCCGCTCAGGTCTCTCTGGTGCGGCCGGCAGCGGATTTACCCTCGACAAGAAGTCGATTGGCGGTCCTGTGGCGCACGCGCTCGGTTCGGAGGCCATCAAGCTCCAGCAGATGCGCCAGCAGCAGGCAATCCAGCTCGGGCAGGCCGGGCAGCAGCTCACTGACGCGCGCACTCGCATCCTGAGCAACATTTTTCCGACGATTCAGAATTCGGAGCAGACGGCCGAGGGTCGGAGCGCCGCGGCGTTCGCCATCGGCAACGAGAATCTCCCGAGTGGCGGTCTCACCGGCAAGGAAGCTCTGAGCTACGACATTGCCGGCAAGGAAGGCAATCGTCAGCTCACCGGTCAGAAGTATGACATGCGGGCGAACAAGACCCTGCGTAACGCGGCCTTCACGAACAATCTCATCGGTCAGTTGGGGTCCGCAGGCGGACTCCTCTATACTCCGCAGCAATACGACACGGGCCAAGGCCCGGGAGTCGGTGGTCCAGTTGCAGCCCCGGCCGGAGGCGGCGGTGGCGGTGGAGACATGCTCGGTGGTTTGCTGGGCGGAGGCGGCGGTGGCGGTGGTGGCGGAGGCGGCGGTGGAATGAATATCAGTTCCATCATCGGACTCGCGGCCATGTTCTGCGACGCAACCATGAAGGAAGTGACCGGTCAGGTTTACCCGTCGGACATTCTCGCGAAAGTTCGTGAGCTCCCGATGAGCCGCTGGAAATACATCAACCCGGTTCTCGGCGAAGGAGAACACATCGGCACGATGGCTCAAGATTTTAACCGACTCTTTCCGAATGAAGGGGGCGACAAGGTGATTCCAATGGTGGACATCATCGGAGTATTGCTCGCCTCGGTTCAGGCCCTCGCGAAAAAAGTCGAACAGTTGGAGAAACGATAATGCCACTTACAGTCCCCACATCTGGAGCGATGGCTCCATCGCCCGCACTGGTTCAGCCGGCCGATTTGCAACCCGCCCTCGACCGCCTTCATCAGGCTTACAAGGAAGGCTTCATCACTCAGCAGGACATCCAGAAGCGCACCGCAGTCGGAATCTCCGACGCGCAGGCGCAGCGCAAGCAGAACGAAGCCGCCGGGGCGAAAGCCGAGCAGGACCGCAAGGACCAGCAAGGTGGCAAGGGCTACAGCAAGCCCGGCACTTTTGCGCGCCTCACTGGAATCGGCACCGCGCCGAAGCCGGCGATTCCGACGCCAGCATCTCTTCCGGCATCCCCGGTGAACCCGAATGCGGGAGCCACGGAAGGTGGTCTGGAGCCAGCCGTGATTCCGACCCCGGCCGCAGCGGCACCGCCCGCTCCCAGTCCCTATTTGCAAGCAGCCTCGGCCGACGATTTCAATCCGGTTCACGAATCGACGGACGACCTTTTGAAACTTGTTCAAGAGGGCGGCTACATGTTCCCGTAATCTCATGCCTCTTCAGGACCCGAAAATTCAATCAGCGCTTGCCGAGTTGCGGCGTCGTGGAGTCATTCCGTCAGACGAACAACTCTCGCCATCTCCCGGGGCGCCACAGGATGAAGTTCCTTCGCTCCGAGAACCAGCTCCTTCGGCTCCGGCCCCGGTGACTTTGCAGGACATCTCACCGATGCGGTCCACTGGTGCGATGCCCGCGGAAGATTTGTCCAGTCCTCGTGATGTCGAGCGTCAGCTCAAGCTGAAGACCATGAAGGGCCAGCTCGCGATTCAGGACGCAGTGAACGAACTCAATCGGCGCGGAGTCAACCTCAAGTTGAAGACCCAGCCGGCGGAAGAGGAAATCGTCACCCGGCAGGCCGGCGAAGCGGTGGAGAATTCCCGCGGTCAGGGAGACCCGGAAGCCTTCAAAGGTGCGTGGCGTCAACTTTTTCCCGGGAAGCCCCTTCCCCGGAAGAACGGTCAGATTGATTACGATTCTGGTCAGGACGACATTGACGTCGAGCTCGACCGTCGCAAGAAACTCGAAGCGGCCAAGGTTGGGGCGCACAATGTCGTCGAGACAAAGGTCAAACGCATCAACCCCCAGACCAAAAAGGAAGAGGAGGTTCTGGTGCGGACGGACAAGATGACTGGACAGAATTTGGGTGAGACCGTTCTGAATTCTCAGGCCCCGACCCTTAACGAGCAGGAAGGGCAGGCTGCGCGGTATTCCGCGCGCATGAACTACAATCAAAAGATTCTGACGGATACTGAAAAGGCCGGGTTCAATCCGACGGCCATCAGCACCACTCTTCAGGGCTTTCTTCCAAACCGTTTTCAGCCGGAGCAACGACAGATTTACAATTCGGCGAAGCAGAACTGGATTGCGGCTGTTCTCCGTAAGGAATCTGGTGCTGCAATTGCGGCCAAGGAATACAAGGATGCCGACCGCCAGTATTTTCCGCAAGACGGGGACGCTCCGTCAGTGGTGAAACAGAAACAGGCGCTTCGAGAGCTTGCTGAAGAGGAAATGACGAAGTCCATTGGACCGTCGGCTCCCGACCGGGCTCACCCTGCGGCTCCCGGCGCAGCTCCCGCGGCGCCCGCCAATACTTCCACTGAGACTCCGGTCTCGGTGAACACTCCCGCCGAAGCTCCTGCGACGGCAAAATTCATCAAGTCCCCCGACGGCCGCGTATTCCGGAATCCGAAATACACGGGAGTCGTTCAATAAGAAATGCCCAACTCTGCCACATCGACAGACCCCTTTGCGGGTCTGGAGGAAGTCAAAGCTCCGTCTTCGGCCGCTCCGGACGCATTCGCCGGACTCGAAGAGGTGAAGGCCCCGGAGGCGGACGCCTTCTCTGGCCTGAAGCCGGCGGACAATCTTGACTTGCAGGATGAGTCTTCACTTGCAGGAGACGACGCTTTTCGTCCCGCGCAGTTCATCGCAGAAAATCCGGGTGTCGTCAATGAGCCGGACCGTTTCAAAAAGCTCATCAACGTCTATCGCCAGAAGCGGGTGACCGGTCTCAGCGCCGGCAAGGTTGCCGCGGCGGCGGTTCACGAAGCTCCCGGCGTCATCGCGAAGACAGTCAAGGGCGCAGGCCAGCTCATCAAGCGCGCGGTGGACATCGGTGTCCAGCCGGCCGCGAACGAAGTTCTCGGACTCGTCACCGGCACCAATATGGCGCCGCTCCGCGAGGAGACCCGCAAGGGACAACTCAAGGCAGCGGGTGAAATTGCCGCGGGCACTGAGCAAGCCGTCACAGGTCTCGCACAGCTCGGCGGGCAGGCCGCTCGAAAGCTTTTTGGCACCGCGCCGGACAAGCTTACGGACTCCGAGCTCTACGACCAGCTTCTGGTCGATTCCGAATTTCATAAGCAGACCAATCAGATTGCGCAGGGTAACAGTGACCTGTCGAAGTCGATTGGTCTCGACTCAGAGTTCCTGTCCAAGAACGGAGTCCAATTGGACCCGAAGGCGATTGAGAATCTCTCGCTGGTGGACCCGCTGACTCTGGTGGCGACCGCAGGTGTTTTCAAGGTGGTGGGGGTTGGAGGAAAAGTGATTGCTACCGCAGCGACCAAGCTGGGTGGAGAAGCAGTCATCAACGGTCTCAAGACGATTGCTGGAAAAAGTTTGCAAGCTGCCGGTCAGGTGGCCGCAGCGACCGGCAAGGTGATTCAGAAAGCTCCGCTCCGCACTCCAAGTGTGGCAGCGATTGGCGGAAGTCTGGCGACGGGGAATGTTCCCCATGCAATCGCGGCGTCGGTTGTCCCCGCGGCGGTCCGCTTGGGCGGTCGCGCGCTCGAAGCCGGCGGACGAGTCGCGGCCGAAGTCGGTCAGGCGGCAGTTCCCGGGTTCATTGGTCCTCCGACCGCAGCAGCGGCGCGTCTCGCGCAGATTGCTGCCTCTCCGGCCGCTCAGGTGGTCAAAGGGGTGGCCAAGGGTGGCGCGGCTGGTGCGGCCCTCGCGGCTCCGTTAGCTCTCGCGGCCGACGAGAACCAGACGGCCGGCGCAATCCTCGGTGGTGGCGCAGCGCTTGGTGCAGTGGCCGGCGCGGCTCACGTTGGCGGAAAGATTGCCGGCAACGCCGTGGCCAACGTCGTGGCGAAGAAGTTTTTCGACCCGCACTCGATTCCTTTCGAGCCGGTTCAGTCCCCCGGCTACGGAGTGGACAAAGCATTGGATGCAACGCACGATGCGGCGATGCAGACCCTCTCAGCACCCGAGCAGAATGCTATCAATAATTTCCGGGAGGCTCTCCGCGCGCAAGGCGGCGAGATTTATGTGCAGGACCCGCAGGCTTATGCCGACCGGATTCGCCAAAGTCTTCAGGCTGAGAACGGCGGCGGTCCGCTGACCCCGGAGCAGGAAGCGAAAGCGACGGCGTATGCCGACACGCACGCGGAGTTCGACGGGTTCATCACGGACTCGAACGGCCAGCCGCGGCGAGTGGTCTTCCTCAACGGCGGCGCCAAGGGTCTCCCCCATGACGCGGGGCATCTTTTTCAGTCGCTGTTGGACCCACAGAAGCAGACGCAGCTTCGGGATTCAGTTTTCCAGTCATACACGCCGGAGCAACTGAATGAGTTCGGCAAAGCCTACACGGACCGTCTCGGGGACCCGGAGTATTTCAACAAGCTCGGGGAAGAGGCCGGACGCAATAAGATTGCGGACGAAATCATCGCCGAGAACTTCAGCCAGTTGTTCGGGAATACCCCGCTCTCGGAGCTCAAGGGGCCCAAGTCATTCTTGGAGACCCTCGGACGCACTGCGGCGGAAGCCGGAGAATCCCTCGGTCTTGACCTGACTGGTGGTCGGACGACCCCAGACCTTCAGGCGACTCCTTCCATCCGTCTCCAGAACGTGCTTCGGAATGCGTCCCGGGAAGTCCTGAACGCGCCGGCCACAAAGGAGAAGCTCACACTGACCAAGGCGACCGCGCCGGAGAAAGTTCCGACGGCCGCAGAGATTCCGGCAGTGTCCGCTAAACCAGACGCTATTCAACCGCCAGTGTCTGCTAAACCAGACGTTGCCGCAGAACGCGCGAAGGTCACGGGCATTGCTGAAGCCCGCGAGCTCACCAAGGATAACCCGGAGGCTTCGGCCACGGTGGATACCATTTCCAAGTCGATGGAGGCTGGGAATCCCGCGCTCAAGATTGAGCATCGGGGGATTACTTCCCAAGCCCCCGTCGGCCCACGCGGAGAAGCTCGTGGTCCTCGCCGCGGCACGCAGGAAGCCGGCTATGCCGAGTTGGAGCGGCTCCAGATTGAGAATCGTGCGAACGCGCCGGAGTCGGTCGTCTCGGTCCATGAGAAAACTTTTGTGCCGGTGCGTTGGGTGAATCAAGGTGGCAAGGCCACGCTCATCGCGATGTCGATGGACAAGATTCTCGGCAACATCCGGAAGATTACCGAAGAGGCCGCAGCGAAGAAGGCCGACAAACTCATCCCCTACGAAAGCGTTGGTGGAGAACTCACGGAGAAGGGTTGGAATGAAGCTCTCGCCGATGTTAAGACGTATGCGGAAAATCAGTCTAATGGGTATCGTGGTGATGGGGCTCGTCTTGTCCGACCTAGCGATGAGGCCGGTGTCAGCATCCCGGCGGAGAATCCGAACTACACTCCGAAAACTCTCGGGGAAGCTCAGGCGAATTTCGCGAATCTCGTCCAAGGAATCGCACCGCCACAGACCGCGCGAATGGTCAAAGGACAAGTTCCCGGCAACGTCAAGGCGCAGCTCGTCGCAGAGGTAAACCAACGGGTCCCGCAGCCGGTCGCGAAGATTTCCCCCAAGGACATCACCAAGCAGACTTTTGGAAAGCCGTTCGAGGGACGCACCGTCAAAGAGACGAACCCCCTCCGCAATGAACTTTCGAGCAAGGGCGTCAACGTCCGGGCGCTGACCGAAGCGACGGAACGATTCGCCGCGCAAGACATCGCAAGTGTTGGCGAGGCCGCGCCAGAAGCGCAGATGAAGGCGCCCGTGACTGATGTCATCCGCGGGGGATTCCTCCCGGCCGGAAAGACGGTGGAACAGTTTGGGAAAGAAATTATCAGCCAGAGCGGAGATGACTGGCTGAAGACGGCGCAAAGTTTCAAAGGTGGGCTCACTCCAGAGGCGTATCGCCTTGGGCTCGGTCTCACTGATGTCGCGGACGTGAAACGTCTGACGGACCTTCGAGATGAAGCGTTGGCGAAATATCGGGAAGAGATTACGGCGGGACGCGCGGAGGAGGCTTATCCGTGGACCACCAAGGCTCAATTTTTCTCGGAGGCCCTCGGAGCGGCAACAGATACTGGTAGCGCGGCCAATCCTCGGGTTGGATGGCGTCGAGTCATGCCAGATGCGAAGGCCCCATTCCCGCAAGGGAAGGCCGAGCCCCGGCTCGAACAACTCCGCCCGGAACGTCTTTTCCTCCCCGCGGCGGACATTGAGAAAAGTTTGGACCCAATCAAGCGCGCGGCGATTCGGACCCGTAGTGGAAAGATTTACGAGGGCTCGTGGCACGGTGAAGCCTACACCGAGTTTGCCGACGCGATTGCGCGCGGTGAAGCGAACGAGAAGCTCCCGCCGGGATTCTCCAGTCTGACTGACTTGCTGGACTCCGTCATGTCCGGCGACCTTGCTGCCGAAGGCGTGAAAGATTTTGTCGAGGACGGTTTCGTGACCGAGAAGGGAAAGTTCCTGAATCGGGCGCAGGCGCTCGACCACGCGGAGAAGATTGGACAGTTGAAGGCTGGAGCTCCAGCAGAGAAGAACTCTGCGCGTGGCGAAGGCGTTCTGGAGTCGGCTGAGTTTGAGAACGAGCGGTCATTTCTCCCCAAGGGTGACAAGCCGATTCGTGACCTTGCGTCCGAATACGCGAAGACTGCAAAGATTCCCTACACCCCGCACGAGACCTACACTCCGCTGAATCCCAAGCTCGGGGAGAAGCTGGCGGATTTCTACGACTCGGCGAAGTCAGACCCGACTGACCCGGCGGTCCAGAAGTCGTATCGCGCGCTGGCTGACGAGACCCTCGCACAATACAAGGCGATGACGGACGCGGGCTACACCATCGAACCGTTCAAGGGCGAAGGCGAGCCTTACAAGAACAGCGATGAGGCGATTGCGGACATCCGGGACAACAAGCACCTCTATTTTCTCCAGACCGAGAAGACGTATGGGGCGGAAGGCGAGGCGAAGACCTCGGCTAATCCCATGCTCGCGGACTCTGGAATCAAGATTGATGGACAGAAGCTTTTGGTGAACGACGTGTTCCGCGCCGTCCACGACTTTTTTGGTCACGGTAAAGAGGGCTATCAGTTTGGCCCCCGCGGCGAGTTCAACGCTTGGCGCGCTCACTCCGAGATGTTCTCTCCTGAAGCGCAGGGCGCGCTTGCCGCAGAGACGCTGGCCCAGAACTCATGGGTGAACTTCGGTAAGCAGGTCCGCGGAAAAGAACTCGCACTTAAGGACCGCCCGTTCGCAGAGCAGAAGGCCATCATCGTCCCGGATGAACTCATTCAGGAAGCGAAGAACCGGAATGCGGGGGAGATGAAGTTTCTCCCCTCGAAGGAGCCCCGGGCGATTAAGGACGCCGCGGTCCAAGACCCGGAGACGGGGAAGATTTACACAGGCCGGTATCACCTCGCGGCGTTCGATGAAGCCTCGAAAGCCGGGTTGCCGGAGAAGACACTCGAAAGGCTGGTTGATGGATTCGTCACTAATGAGGGGGAATTTCTAAATCGGGAGGATTCTTTTTCCCGGGCGGTGGAGTTGAAGCAAATTACCCCGGATGATTACCGGGAGCAGATTCAGGCATACAAGGACGAAGGAGTGCCAGTGGCGGACGTGCCGTCATCCTTGGAGAACACTCTCTTCAACGATGTCCGTTCTGACCAACGAAAAGCGTTCTTGCCCCGCAAGAAAGCCGGCGGCAAGGTGAATCCCGAAGACCTCACCAAGCGTGATGAGCAAGGTCGCCCGCTCACGCGCGGTGGACTCGTGGATTACACGAAGCTCTACGCGGAGAAGTCGAAGAAGGCCAAGGAGCAGGAAGCGGCCGACCTAGCGTCGATTCCGAAGAAATACTCGGTGTCGGAGAAGATGGAACCGCCCAAGGGTTCTCTCACCGGATGGGTGTTGCCGAATGATGAGTTCGTTCCACTTGATACTGCATATCACGAAGATTTTCTCGCTAAGAACTCGGAGCAGTTGAACAAGGAGTTCGGAACGAATCTGTCTTCAAAAGCGAACCCGGAGGAACGTCTGGGTGCGCTCCAAAAAGGTTTCGTCCGCGTGCGTTACACGCCAAATGACGGAACCGTCCGCATTGAAGCTGCCGCGAACAACTGGACTCCCAAAGTCCAGAAATCAATTCTCGACAAGCTGGAAGAGCATGAGAATTCTATCGCCCGCGTTTATGCGGCCGTGATGGATTCCAAGGGCAATGTTGTGGACTCGGTCTCAGAACGGGTGGCAGAGCTGGACGGGCCTGAACGAATCGCGGCGATGAAAGACGCGCTGTCGCAGCTCAAAGGCGCAACGACGGAACGCCCGAAAGGTGTTGGTCCGACCGACATCCAGCGCGCACGCGCGATGGGCCAGACCCGGGAGCCACAGTTTCTTCCGAAGCCCGGCACCAAAGAGTTCAACGACTACGTGGACGCGCGCATCAAGGACAGCAAGAAGTTTCCGGAAGCGCTCCCACTCGAATTTCGCAAGGACGAGTCCGGGGATTACCGCACCGGATTCAATGGCGACGTTCTGCCCGTCTCCAAGGACTACGACCTCGCTGGCACTCCGCTCGCGAAGAAGTCCAAAGGCAAGACGCCAGAGCAGACCGAAGACAATTTCACCAGCGCACTCGCCAAGGGGCTGGAGAAGGAATACACGGAGGCCAAGAAGAACCCGTCCATCAAAGCTGGAGAGACGTGGTATAGCGTCTGCCGTGAGAAACTTCAGGCCCTTCTCGGTGAGGACACCAAGATGTTCGCGGAGCTTCTCGGCGCAACGTCGCCGCAGACCAACGTCGATGCCAACTTCGCCTTCGCACTCGACGCCTACAATCAATTCAAGCGGGGCGCCTACGACAAGATGCTGGAGAAGTATCGCGAGGGCAAAACCAAATTCAAGACGGGTGACTTGGATGAGTTCATTTCTGAGACCGGCAAGAAAGGCGCAAAAGCGACCTACGACGCCTTCATGTATTGGTGGGCCGAGAAGAACAATCTCGTTCCCACTCAGAGCAACGGGAAACGATTCGGGATGAACTCCCGCGCGGTCCTTCGTGTGCTCGACGGCTCATGGCTGGAGAACGTGAAAGGTCCCAAGACCCCGAACTTCACCGGCAACCTGACGGGCTCATCCTTCGAGGCGACAATCGACGTCTGGGCCATGCGGACCCTGCACCGGCTGGCGAATGAGGGCAACCCCAAACGCTGGCGGATTCAATCCGGCAACGAGACCGGGGTGACGGACTCCGACTTTTTCACCGGGCAGAAAGCTTTTCGTAAGGCGGCGGAAAAACTGGGTCTCCAGCCGGATGCGCTTCAGGCGATTCTCTGGTTCAACGAGAAGGACCTTTGGGAGAAGAACGGCTGGACGTCATCGGTCGGAAAGAAGAAATCCGACTACAACGTGTTGCTCCAAGCGACCGAGAAGACGCCTGAGGGGTTGCTGAAGAAAGTTGACAAACAGCTCTCTTTCGACGACCGTTCTTTCTTGCCTATGAAAAAGAAAGACTACAAAACTGCGGTGGAGAAGGCCGGATTTGAATTTCGAGACTGGCTCGACATCCTGCCTAACGGACATGTTCTGTCGAACCCAGTTCCTCTGGTTCAGGTCCCCCGGGATGCCAAACCCCCGCCGGGATTCACTTTTCAGTGGTCCACGATTTTCTACGTCGAGGGTCACGACCATCCTAAAGGGACAAAGATTGTCGCAATGGTTGCGGCGCCGGCAGAGAAGTCGGTTGACAAGTCGGTGTCTCCCGGCGATATTGAAGGGAAAAAGTAACCTATGAACAAGAACTTCAAGCCCCTCAAAATCGAAGATTTCAAGCTCACTCCTGAGCAAAAGAAGACCCTCGTGTCCGGCTCGCAGACGTTTCTGCCCCCGGCGGACGAGGACGGTGAACCACTGGCCACCGAGCCGGATACGCAAAACCAATCTCATGCCCCAAGTAAGCCCTGAAGACCTCGTCCCCGCTGCGGCGGGTGAAACACCGTCCCCCGAGCCCGCCGCGGCTCCTGCACCAGAAGCGGCACCCAAGGAATCCCCCGCCAGTGATGAGTTGCCAGATGAGCTCTTGAAAGAGGCTCCGGCACTCCAATTGCTTCTCCAAGGCGCCCCTCCGGCCACCATCGCCCCCAAGGATGCCGAATACCCTGAGCTGAAGGTTGTTGCGAAGCATCTCAAGGACCTCGGCAAGGCCGGCTTCGGCGTCTATCCGACGGCCGACGGAGCTAACATCGTCTTCTTCAACGGGTTGTATGTGACCCCCGAGGACGTTGCTGCGGCCGACAAGGCCGGCACGCTCGACCAGATTGCCGTTCCCTACGACGAGCTACGTGGCGCGCTGGGCGCACAGGATGGCACCGCCAGCGCGTCGGGAGCAGCTTCCGCGCCGGTTACACCCCCGCAGGCCGCGGGCGCTCCTCCGAACGCCTCCACGGAGAACAAACTCGCTTCTGCGCGCATCAAGAACACCTCCGTCGGTGCGCCGACATCCGGGCCAGTCCCGGGCCAAGGCCGAATCCTCAACAACATCCTCAAACCGGTCGTGTAGTTCAAGCCATGCTTGAACTACGGCGACGGAACTAATCAAATGCCACTCAATGACCCCTCCGACCCGATGCCCGGCGGACAGCAAGATTACAGCCCCGAGTTCGACGAAGAAAATCGTCGCCGGCAGCAGATGGAAAACCAGCCGACTCCGCACAACGGCCACGATGAAGAGGCCGACCGAATCCGCCGACTCAACGGCGGCAGTGGAATCGGAGGCGAAATCTAATGGGTTTCACTTGGGAGAATTCCTCGCCCGACGCGGTCACGGTTGGTGCGGGGACAAAATCGTTTACCCTCGTCGATGAAATCACGGGGCTGAGTTTCGACACAGCGACGCGAATCCGCGCCATCGCAACAGCGAACCAGTCCGTCTTCATGGAGGGCAACGTCATCTCGGCGACGGGACTGACTCTTCAACTTTCGATTGATACCTTCGAGGGCAGCAACGGCGGTCTTTTCGCCGGCTGGACTTTTGAGCTCATCAATCTCGGAGCAGACGGAGTTACCGGACCAACGGGACCGACGGGGCCAACTGGTCCGACAGGAGTTGATTCAACTGTTCCCGGACCAACCGGGGACACTGGTCCCACGGGACCCACTGGTCCAACTGGACCAGCCGGCGGACCTACCGGCCCGACTGGCGCAGATTCCACAGTGCCCGGACCTACAGGTCCAACAGGCCCGACCGGACCGACAGGTCCAACTGGCGCCGCGGGCGTCACTGGAGCAGATTCAACCGTTCCCGGGCCGACTGGACCGACTGGTCCAATTGGCGCAGCTTCTACCATTCCCGGTCCTACCGGCCCCACTGGGCCGACAGGTCCTACAGGGGCAGACTCGACTGTTCCCGGGCCAACTGGCCCAACTGGTCCTACCGGACCAACGGGCGCGGCGGGAGCAACCGGACCGACTGGACCAACCGGGGCAACTGGCCCAACGGGGCCAACAGGTCCAACCGGCGGAGCCGGAACTTCCGGAACAACCGCGGACGTTCAAGTTTTCACCGGTAGCACCAACTGGTCGAAACCGGCTGGAGCAAAATCTGTCACGGTAATCTGCGTCGGAGCCGGAGCTGGCGGTGGCGGTGGAGCTCACGCGGCCGGCGGCACTGGAAAACAACCGGGCGGCGGCGGTGGCGGCGGTGGCGCTTACGTCGAGATGAATTTCAACGCTGCGAATCTCGCTTCGCTCGTCGCAATGGTGATTGGTAACGGTGGCGTCGGCGGAGTCGGTGGCGCGGCGTCTGGAACTTCAGGCGCGACGGGAGAAGACACCACCTTTGGAAACTTCATGCGCGCGGGTGGAGGTGGCGGAGGCGGCGGTGGAGTCAGCTTTTTGACTGGAGTCGGTGGCGGCGGTGGTGGCACCGCAGGCTCGGGAACTTCGTCCACAGGAACCGGCGCGGTGGCCGGCGGTCCTCCGGGCTCTGGCGCGAACAACTTCGCGGTCGGTGGCCAAGGCGGCGCCGGAAACAGCACGGGCGGAGGCAACGGGGAATTTGGAGGCGGCGGTGGCGCTGGCTCAACTCCCGGCGGTGTCTCTGGCTCGAACGGCGGCAGCTCCCAATACGGAGCGGGCGGCGGCGGATGCGGCGGCACCTGCGGAACAGGAGCAACTGGAACTTTCAATGCCGGCGGAACCGGCGGAGCACCGAACAGCTACATCACCGGAGGCGGGGCGACCGGCGGACAAACCGTCGGGGCCACGGGCACCGATGGGGCCAGCGGCTTCACGAATTCCAACCTCTGCGGCCAAGGCGGCGGGGGCGGTGGCGCGGGAACCGGAACCACAACTGGCGGCAACGGCGGCGCTGGTGGATTCCCGGGCGGTGGCGGTGGTGGAGGCGGCGGCGCCTCAACTGGCACAGGCGGGACTGGTGGACGCGGCGCCGGAGGACGCTGCACGGTCATCACGTATTTCTGAGCTCTTACTGGACCAGCCGTCTCCCCAGAGGAGCGCGAGCCGGTCGAAGTAAGCCTGATACTGGTGCTTCACGGTCCTAATCGAATACTTCTCAACAGCTCGACTCCTGATGTAAAAGGGGTCGAGCTTTTTTACGTCCTCGATGGCTTGCATGAACTCACCAAGGTAGTGACAACGAAAACCCGTGCGGCCTTGCTCCACCGTCTCGGTGAAACCGCCCCACGGCGTTGAGATGACGGGTGTGCCGCAAAGCTGGGCTTCGACCGCAACTTGGTTGAACGGTTCGATGTAAACCGTCGGAGTCAGGACCGCCCGGGCGCGCGACATCCAGTCGTTGCGCGTCTTCATGTCGAGCGCGCCGAGATACTCGGCCCCGTGAGTCACCAAAGACTTGTCACCGTGCCCGATGATTTTCAACGGAACCCCCGCGGCATCCGCAGCCCGGCAGGCAATCTCCAGACCTTTTCTGGGCGTGAGCCGGCCAACGTAGAGCAAAAAATCTCCCCGCTCATTCCAGTGCCGAAAAGGAAACTCAAATTCGTCGTAGAAGCAGGGGATGACGGTGTCGAAGAATCGTCCGTTCGGGATTTGCTGTGCGCCGTAGCAGACGTGCTTCCACGCTTCGCTCTCGAACACCCGGTAGGGACCAAAAGAGCCGTTGTAGCCGATGGAATACTCGACGAACATCAAGTCCGGATGCGCGTCAGCGACGGGCTTCTGGGAGGAGCCTCCGATGCTGCAAATGAAGTCCCGCGGCTGCTTGCGCTTGGCGATTTCCTTGGCCATGCGCGCGTTGGCGAGCTGCCACAACGGGGACCACTCTTCCACGTAGGCATATTGGTAGGGCGTCGGCTCCGGCTCACCCTTCGCATTTTTTGTGCTGTTGAGCAGGGTCTCCTGTTCTTCCTTTCGGACGACTGTCACCAGCTCATCGCAGGGCGCCTCATTCTGTTCGGAGGCATAGAGGATGACTTCGTGGCCGAGCTGCTTCAGCAACTCGGCAAAGCGGATGGTGGCGACGCAGAACCCGCAGAGCGAATACGCGCGGGTGGTCTGGACGTTAGGAAGGGCCAGCAGGTGGATTCGATATTTGTTCATTGGAGTCCAATCGCGAGCCCGAAGACCCGGATTCCGTATTGCCAGTGGAAGAAGGCCCAGCTTCCGGGACCGACATGACGGGGGCAGCAATAGGCGATTTCAATCCAGCCGATGTGGATGGTCCAGACCGGACCATATTTCTGGTTCAATCGAAGTTTCACGAGCGCACCCCCAAGTCTCGAAGGTCCTCGGCCGAATAGACCCCCGTCAAGGTGTTGGGTGCGTCGTATTCGGTCTCGAAGTCCACGGCGACGGTCCGGGGCTTCTTCACCCTCCGGCCTTTCTCCGCGTCCTTGGCGTGACCGGTTGGATTGTTGAGTTGCTTGGCGAGACGGCGGGCTTTGGCCACTTCCATCACGCTGTTCATTCGCTGGATTGTTGCTAAGTTAAACATAGCTCACTATCGCACGGTCCGCGTGGATTGCAACCCTCTTTCGACGAATTTTTTCAAACCGGGAGATGAGCCCGGGGTCTTGGGATTCCGTTACGGACTCCCACAGTTCCTCGAACTGAAAACCCTCTTTGTCAGAGAGTTCCGTGCGGAGCAGAACGCAGTCCAAGCAGGTCTTGAACCTCATCGGCTCGCCGTCCCAGACTCCAGAGATGCGCTCATACTTTTCCCCGGGACGAATCTCTCCGCGGCACTCGCAACAACGGTGCCGCTTCCGGGCGACCGGCGTCACGGTGCTACAACATTCAGGTCCGTCAATCATGGGGCGTGTCTCTGTTCGTGATACGCCAGTTCAAAATCAGCCTTCACCATCATGTTCACCAGCTCGGGGAAGCTCACCGACGGCTTCCATTTCAGAATCCGCTTGGCGCGTGTCGGGTCTCCGAGCAGCAGGTCAACCTCCGTTGGACGGAGCAGGCGCTGGTCGAATTCCACAAACTCTTTCCAGTTCATGTCCATCGCCGAAAAGGCCAGCGACAGAAACTCCCGGACAGTGTGAGTCTCACCTGTGGCAATCACGTAGTCACCCGGCTTTTCCTGTTGCAGCATCAGGTGCATCGCCTTGACGTAGTCGCCGGCAAAGCCCCAGTCACGCTTCGCGTCCAGATTGCCGAGCACGAGCTTGTGCTGGAGCCCATACCAGATTCGGCCGACGGCGCGGGTGATTTTCCGCGTCACGAAGGTCTCTCCTCGGCGGGGAGACTCGTGGTTGAAAAGAACCCCGTTGCTCGCGTGGAGCCCGTAGGCTTCGCGGTAGTTGACGGTGGAGTGATGGGCCAGCACCTTGGCGCACCCATACGGACTGCGCGGGTAGAAGGGCGTCGTGATTTTCTGCGGCGTCTCCACCACCTTGCCGAACATCTCGGACGAGCCGGCCTGATAGTAGCGCGCGTCCGGGCAACAGGTCCGGACCAGCTCCAGCAACCGGACGGCGCCAAGCCCGGTGGCGTCGGACGTGTAAACCGGCTGGTCGAAGCTCACCCGGACGTGTGACTGCGCGGCGAGGTTGTAAATCTCGTGTGGCTTCACCTTCAGTAGCACTTGCGCCATCGCGGTGACGTCGAGCAGGTCGCAGTAGTGAAGAACGACTCGTTTGAAAATGTGGTCGATTCGCGACGTGTTGAAAGATGACGAGCGCCGGATGGTGCCGTGGACCTGATAGCCGAGTTTGAGCAGGTGCTCGGCGAGGTAAGAGCCGTCTTGGCCCGTGATTCCAGTGATGAGCGCTTTTTTCATGTAATTTTTTCAAACTCTGAAATTGGGATGTCGAGAAGTTCTTCGATGTCAGTTGAGATGTTCCGGTCCAGACGGTCAAACCTCCCGCCCACCTTCCGGGGGAGGCTCTTGAACATCTCGGGGGTAATGGCGGTCACGTAAATCCCGTTATCGCACTTGATGGCGAAGACAAACTGGGCCCCCGCGGATTCTGCGGCGTGCAGACAATACCGGACTTTGTTCAGACTGAGGTGAATGGTCGCGTAATCCCCAAAAACCATTCGCCGGGTCTTCACCTCCACGACTGCCTCCACCTTCGGGGGCTCTCCGGGCCGGACAAGTGTGAAGTCGTAGGCACAATCCGGTCCGGCAAGGATAAATCCCAGCCCGTAGTGAACCGAGAGAGTCTGGGCCACGTCCTTTTCGTTCTCCCGGTCTCTCGGCCGGCACATTCTTGGGTCTCTCATACGAAATGGCCGGGGATGTTGTAGGGGCGGTCAGCGACGACTTTGGCGAACTTCAATTCGATGTCATACGTTGCCGTCTTCCCGTAGCGCGGGTGAACGAGAAAGAAAACTTGCTTGGGGTCCACGGGAGAGAAACCGTTGGCCAGCCCGTAGCCGTCCACACCGGGAAAACCTCCATTAACGATAACCGCCCCGCGCGCATGGGGGAGAACAATCCCTCGGTGAAGATGCCCAACAAGATAGTAGTGTGGGCTCGAATCACCATCCTTGCCATATAGCTGGGAGTTGGCGGAGACCATTCGGCCAACAGCATGATTCGGAATTCCCAACGCTCGGTCGCCTCCTCGAAGCTGGTCGCCGTGGCTGAGATGGAATTTGAACCCCTGAACCGAGAAGAGCGAGAAGGGTTGCTCGTCAAGATTCCAGTGGACGGTTTGGATGTCGCGCGTGAGAGCTTGGGTGTAGGCATAGACGAAGGAGTCGAGGTTCGAGTAGCGATTGTCCGTCGGCATCTTGTGCTGGTTCATCCAGCGGGTGTGATTTCCAACGGTGCATTGAACGCGGATGGACGGCACCAACGGCGCCAGATTCCGGATGAACTGCGCGAACGCATGGCCGGCGCCGAACCATTGTTGGAAAAGAGTCGATTGCTGGCCGGCCTCGGTCGCGTGATTCAGCGCGCCGTGCAACATGTCGCCGCCCATCGCGATGACGAGCTCTGTGACTTCGGTGGTCGTGTGGTCACGCAGGATGCTCGTGACGGCCTCTTCGTAGAACTTCAGGCGTGCGAGGAATGTCTCGAAGTTGTATTCACCGAAGCCCATCGTCTGAGCCGGCAGAATCTCCTGCCCGACGTGCGTGTCCGAGAGAAAAAGGACAGCCGATTGTGACTTGCCCCGTCCGGGCGAGACCTTGACGACCGGCGGCAGCGCAGAATAGCTTTTCGGCGCGAGTTCCCGGGCGAGTTCAACCAGACGGTCAACAGCGGCTTGCTCTTTCAGCGCGCGTTCGTATTTCTTGTTCAGCGAGGTGAACTGGGCCTTCCAGAAGTCAGAGCCAACGCGCGCCTTGTCATCTTCGTAGGCCGGCGGAGGAGTGGAGCCGATAGGATAGACCGGCTTTCCGTTTATGTAGGTTACGAGTGACGCACCAGTAACGGACGAGATGCAGTCTCCAGCCCCCACCGGAAATGTCTTGCCCGGCTGGAAGGTCGCCGCGGCGGAGAGTTGGCCTCCAGCGGTAAACGGAGAAACCATTTCTCCCGGGGCTCCCGGAGGACCTTGGGGACCCGGTGGTCCCATGACCGGCTTGTTGACGACGAGACCCGCGATGGCAGCGGCGAGACGCTGGCGCTTTCCGCGGATAGCCGCTTCACTGCGGCCCGTCCGGATTGCGACTTCTTTATTCGAGAGACCGGGAGTTGCGAGGAGCGTCAACTCGGCGACTGTCCAAGGATTAGGGTTCATTTTCTGGTGGGTTTTGTTTTTTGAAATCTTCGGGCGTCTCCGCGGGGTTCTCCGGCTCCGGGCGGTCCACAAAGTCTGCGATGATTCGGAACTGGTGCGCGGGGACGCGATGAAAAGCTGCGTCGAAATCGGCAAGCGCTGCGGCGGGTGTCCGGCCGCGGCCGACAATGTGCATCCCGGGCTCTTCCAGCTTGCCCCAGAAGGCGATGAAATACTGGTCCGCGTAGGTCGCGATAGTCGGCTTCAGGATGATAGACGGCCGCTTGTGCATCTCCACCAATTCGAGATTCGCTTGGAGAAGCTGTTCCTGCTTCTTGTGTGCAGCCAGCATCGCCTTGTGGATGTCGCCTTGCTGGCTGAGAGACCAGCGAGGCACGTCCTCGACAATTGATTCCAGCCTCTCGCACGCCTTCATCAACGTGGTCTCAGCGGCGATTTCGTATTCTGGCTTCTGAGGGACCGAACCTTCCTCCGGGACTCGTTGGGTCACGATTCCGCGCATCGAGTTCACGATATGCAGCAGGATTCCGACTTGGTATGACGTGAGTTCCTCCCGGGTTGGAACGGAGAAGACGGGCTGCGGCGACGCACTCTCTAATCCCCCGCCGACGTTGTCTGAAGGTCTTCGATTCATTTTCTCAGCGTATGCTTCATCCAGTTCAACAAGTGTAACGCATCGACTGCGTTGTCGTCCAACTTTAGACCGGTGTTCTGGTCCACCACGAATCCCTTGCCCAGAGTGAACTGTGGATTCTTGCAGAGATAACGGGCCATGTCATCCTTTTCAGCGCGGCCCGAGCCGGTGGCGAATTTCTTCAGCGTTCCGACGGGACAGCATTCAACCTGACACTGAAACTCATCACTCACGAGCCAGACCACCGCGCGCCACGTCGCCCACAGATGGGCTTGCTTGGAGGTGGACGCGAACTGCACGTCTTCAAAAACAATCCATTCGGGGGCGGAGTGACGACAAAGAAGTCGGACCCAGCGCAACATCCGCATGAACCGCATGTCGCAACGGCGGTCCATCCGCAGCTTGGCTTGATGCTTGATTTCCTTCGGAGTCGCCAGCAAAATGCTACCACACGAAAGCGGATAGCTGTCAACCTCCAGCGCGTAGCCGGTGGTCGTTCCAAGGTCAAGCGCGAGGATTCTCATTTGTCTCGATTGCAGTAGGCGTGCCAGATAACAGCCCGGATTGTTGCAAGGTCGCCGCCGATTCGGTTTGCGGCTTCGATAACCCAGTCAGGATAGTTCATCGTCGGTCCACTCCCTTTTTGTGAAGCGCTTTGCGGAGCTTGCCCAGCACCTCTTCGTGAATCTGGCGGACCCGTTCGCGCGTCATCTTCAGCCGGCGCCCGACTTCGGCCATGTTCAACCCCTCCTCATACATGAGGGACAGCACGAGTTGCTCGCGCTCTGAGAGCCCGGCCTTTCCGGATTCCAGAAGCCCGTGGATGTAGTCGGCGAAGTCAGTTTCCTCGGTCGGATGCTCCACACTGGTCTCAACCCCCGGGGAGGCGATGGAGATGAGCGGCATTTCTGGTGTCTCCGGGAGCGGCACAAAGCGGGCGGAGTCGCGCCACATCTTCGAGATGGCGCCGCGGATGAAGGGCCGCAGGTAGCTCGTGAACCGGTTGCCGCGCGTAGCATCGAATTGCTTGCGGTCCACGGCCTGAATCAGCGCCTCGTTGGCGGCGGAGACAACCTCGTCGTCGGGAAAACGGCCCCCGGCGCACTTCCGGGCCACGATGGCAACGAAAAGCAGGTGATGCTTGATGATGGTGTCGCGCGCGGCTTCGTCGCCGGCCTGCATTTTTCGGAAGAGTTCCTGTTCTTCCTCCCGCGTCGATTTAACGAATCGCAGGTTGGTGTTCACTGAGTAGTAGTTGCTCATTTCAATCGTTTCCTTCGTTCTTCAAGTTCTTTCCAACGGCGGTCTAGGTCCCGTTGCCACGGCTCGAATACTACCCACCAAAGAAAGCCGAAGGACACCACAAACCAGAGAATCATCAGAAAGAATAGCGTATTCATTTCTGTTCAAAGTTTGCGTTGCCCTGCGGCGGGGGATTCCGGCGCTTGAAGTGGTGGTCCCGCTCGATAATCCAGATGCGCTCGAAGTCAGAGTCGTCGATAGTCACCTTCAGCATCCCTTTAGCCTGAATCTGGGCGAGGAACCGGCCAAATTGCTCCTGACGGTAGCCGCGGAGCAGCTCCGCGAAGCTCGGGTCTTTCGACATCGCGATGCGCAAGTCTGTGCTCGTGCCTTGCCACGTCTTGGCGGTCGCGTTCGATGTGAAGAAATCCTCCCGGAGCCATTTCACCAGCAGCTCGAAAAATCCGTTCACCGGAGTCGATTGGTTCGCCGCGCGGAGCAGGGTCGGTTCGCAGTAGGAGTTCATGCCCCAGCGGGCGACTGAGCCCTTGGTGACAGATTCCGGCGGGACAAATTCGAGCAGCCACGCGAGGAGATACGGCATCTCGCGCTCCACGATGAGAGTCATCTCGTTTTTCGGCGCGAACACAAACGGGCTGTCCGGGTTCATCCGGAAGATGAGCAGCTTGTCCCGGCTGTTCATGTCCAGATTCGGGATGTTGCGCAGGCTCTCGGGGTCGTCGTTACAAGTGAGAATGATTTGATGCTCCCACGGGACCATGCCGGCCTTGCGGAACTTCTCGTTGACACGGTGCTCCGGGTTCGCGAGAGACTGCTTGAGTTTCTCCGAGAAAATCCGGTGGACCATGTCAGAGGAAAGGCTCGTCCCGTCGTCCACGCACCAGACCGCCACTTGAAAGAGCTCCGAGTTGAATCCGTCGGAGCCGGAGAAATAAGCTCCGGCCTCGGCGAATCCCCCAAGGGCATATCCCACGACCGCGCGGGACAAGAATGTTTTCCCCTTCCCGGCGGGACCGCAGAAGATGACGCCGAGCCCTTGCTCAGGCTTCCGATTCAGGCAACCGCGGTAAGCCCGCTGAAAGCGAGTGAGAAAGAGCGGGAGCTGTTCCGCATTGGTGAACGCCGAGTCGAGGAAAGACGAGAGGACCGGGAATTTTCCGTTCGGGCCCCACTCGGATTTTTCCGTCGCCGGCTTGATGGCATCCCGGGAGTGAAGATTCAGGATGAGCTCGCCCTGATACTGAATGAGCCCCTTGGGGTAGAACGCGCAGCTCTGCGCACACTGCACGCGATTGTTCATCGCGATGAAATTGAGCGCGCGGTCCACTTCCGACGGCTCGGCGCCCTTGGTCTTGGTCGAAAGACCGTGGCTGACGTTCAGGAAACGGCGAATGTGGTCCTGCACGGCGTCCTGCCACTTCCCGGTAAGGTCCTTGTAGAAGTAGCGCTGGCCGTCGTAGAAAATCTCCTTTACGGCGTCGCCGAGCCGGGTGTTCTCGACTTGCTCGACGAACTCCGCGCCGACGATTTCTGCCCACGAGAAAAAGCTCTTGGAAGCGTGCGCGGCGAAGGTGTGCATTCCGGTCTCGCGCACAATGGCCGACTTGGGAGACTCAGAGCCCGGGACCCAGAATGAGGGCCCTTGAGCGGACACCGAGAACTCGCCTTCCCAGCCGGAGAACCGCGGGTAGCGCTTGACGCACTCCTCGCGAATCTTGTTCATGTCCGCGGCCTTGCCGAGCTCCTTGCGGGCCCAGTTATACCTTTCGGAGAACTTCATCACGAACCCAGTCATCTCAGACTCGGGGATGACGTAGTCGGAGAGCTTGGTCCACCGCGCGCCGTTGGTGTAGCAGCGGCTGATGGTGGTGAGGGCGCCCTTGTCGATGCCGGGGAGCATGTTCAGGGGCAGGAAATCAAACCATTTTTCTTGAAGCTGTTTGCAGAAGTGCGCGCAGGGAAATTTGATGGGCGTCTGGAGCATCCAGAGGAACCGGCCGTTGCCCGAGAGAGTTTGCTCGAACCACATCGGCTTCCGGTCGCCCATGTAGGTCACGTATTTCTTCGCTTCGTCGAGCGACATCGACACGTCGCAGTCGATGGGAATCGTCCACTGGCTGTGCGGGGGATTCGCGTCTTCTCCGTCGCCGCAGGAAATTCTCAGTCTAGGATTTATTCCCTCAAAAGGGGAATAGACGTGATACTTGGTGTCGGGGAGGTTAATCCACGCATCCCGGGCCGCTTTATCGGTAAAACACTTCTGAGGGACCAGAACCAGTTTGTCTTCATTCCACTCCCACGGAAGACAACCCTCCACCAGTTCAGTCGTGGAGAGGCGTTGAAGGTGCAGAAACATCGGAGTAAAGATGTAGGAGTCAGTCGGTTTTGTCAACCGATGGTTTGGGGATGAGCGCTCTCAACCGGGCGTTTCTCTCGCTCACCCGCCGATTGCACTCATCGTCTCGCTCCTTCGGGCCCGAGGTGTATCCGGTATCAAAGGTGCAACCTCCGTTCCCACACTGGGGGCAATGGGCAAAAAAGATTGACCCTCCTCCGTTATTAGAGCACCGTTGAGCCTCGTGCTCGCCGAAGGTGAACACGCATTCACAATTGGGGCACTCAGAAATCATCTCCTCCTTGTCCGGGGTCTTCAGTCCTACTCGAATGATTTTCATTTTCGGTAATGGGGGACTACGTTCGCTTCCGCGTCCACTGGGAGCCCGGGCATATACTCGGGCGTCTGGCTCATCACATGGCGGACGTCTTCCGCGGTGACGGACAGGTCGGCCTCGTTGACGGCTTCGTCGTGGACGTTCCAGAGCGGGTCAATTCCTTGGTCGTCGAGCGCGAGCAACTGGTCAGCGAAGATGTCGCGCGCCGTGGCCTGCACAAGATTTTCCGTGAGCTTCCCGCCGTAGAGATTTTCCCGGATGACTGCATTCTTCTTCGGGTTGAAAACGTCCGCGGTGTAGCAGCGCTTGAAAATGTATCGAGCCGGATTATCGGGGTCAACGGTGGCCTTGCGCTCGCAGCGGACGTTCGGGTATCGGAGCTCCCGGCCGGAAGGCAGAGTGATGGTAAAGTCCCCGCCCTCGCTGTCCCGGAATGCTTGGTCCAGCCGGCGCCAGATGCCCGGGCTGTCCGGGTCGTTGCTCGCGATGAGGGGATTCTGTTCGCGATACTCCTTCACGATTCGCTTGGAGTTGGAACCGTATCCCGGGAGCATCTTCGGGGACCCGTCGGTGTTGTAGCAGAGATTCCCGTCTTGATTGGTGGCGTGAATCTCTTCGGGGTCATCGACCGTGATGTCGATGCCGGCCATGTCGTAGGCGACGGTGATGAACTTTTCCCAGCCGCAGCCGTAGCCCAGCCCGAGAACGCGCGCCTTGGCCAGCGCATACAGGTCCTTGTTCTCCTTCTTCAGCATTCCGCCGGTCCAGCCCATCGTCGCCCGGGCGTGAGCTTCGTAGGGTGACTGGCCGCGGGACATCATCTCCAGCATCGCCTTATCCTTGACCAGCCACGCGAGGACGCGCGGCTCAATCTGCGACAAGTCCGAGATAATCATCTGCCGGCCGGGCCGCGCAGTGAAAAGGGCCCGGATGTCGAGCGAGCACTGGACCCAGTCAGGAGCGACGCCAAATCGTTCCAGCCCCTTGTTGATGTCAATCAACCTCACCGGGTCAGTCACGAGCCATCCGTCGTTGTCACAATAGAGCGGCTCCTTGCGCATGTTCTGCATGTTGAACCCACCGGAGCCGGACCAGCGTCCGGTGTGCGCGCCGAAGTAAAGCAAATCGAACGGGAAGCAGCCGTCCTCATAGAGCCGGGCCCGGAGTGTTTCCAGTGTCGTGATGAACTTGTTAATGACCCGGTAGTCGGTGTAGGCTTTCACCCACTGATGCTTGGGCGCGTATTCAGCCGCCCACAGGTCATACGCTTCCTCACCGTCGCGTGTCTTGACCGGCGGCGGGGGAATGTTCACCATCCGGCACTGCGCGGCCACGGCAATCGGGCTCGTCGGCTTCTTGCCCTCTTTCATCCACGGGAGAACGGACTCAGCCTGCACAAGCATCTTGCAGGCGACGGAGTAGAACTGTTCCAGCTTGACGGTGTCAATCTGCGCGCCGCGTCGGCACTGCCGGATGGTCAGCTCGGAGATGCGCCGCTCCCGCGTCGGCCAGAGATGCGAAAACTCGTTCCAGATTCTCCAGCAGTAAATGGCGTCCTGCTTGGCGTATTCGGTCATCGACTTCCCGCCGTCTTCGGCCGAGAGCATCTCCCACGTTTTGCCGTCGGCGTCGCCGCGGACCGACTTGTCGAGCTTGACACCGAAAAGGAACTCCGCGGCCCGGCCCAAGTCGCGCCGGCTGCAAACGTAGGTTGAGAGGTTCGCCGTGCAGTGCCACTCGGGAATCTTCAGGCGAGGCGCCTGCCCACGCTTGACGAGCTCCTCGTAAACAGAACTATCGAATGCGGCGTTGTGCGAAAGAAGAACTTGGCCGTCGAGCGCGTCCCAGTTGAAACGGTTACGGTGCCCGGCCCATGCGGTTTCACCATCGTAAACTGAGATGAAGTAGGCGTCGAAACGGGGGTCCCGGACGTAGCGCTGCATTCCTTGCTGCTTGATGCCGAGACCCTCTTTCTTGTTGTAGTAGGTTTCAAAGTCTAATGAAGTTGGCACCCGGGAGCATAACACCCCCGGGTGCCCGAAGTCCACCGTTAGGTCTTGAGAGTGCAGCCGATGGACGGATGCCGCATGACTTTGGACTGAACGATGACGAGAGCTCGAAAAGCCAGCTTCTCTTTGAAGTGCTGGAGCGCGGTCCCGGTGATAAGAACGTCATGGTCAGGGTCCGGGATAACCACGTCCGAGGAAGGTCCCCCCGCAGTTTGGCGGATGACCGCCTCCACCTCGGCTTCGATTTGGTCAAGGAAATCTTCCCCGACGCGGGTGAACTTGCCGGCGCGGCGTTCCTTGCTGACTTTCAGCGCGTAGGCTTTGACGGCGCTGCGGTTGATTACCGACTGGGTTCTGGTGATTGTGGTTTCCATTTTTTCAGAGTTCTCCCGTGGTTGAGGTTTGTTCGGCGACGAGCTCGTCAATCCGGCGCGAGGCGTGCCAGCCTTCCCGCCAGAGCGGACGGGACCGGGAGTGCAGGTCGCAGGATTCCACCGGGAGCCCGGCGTCGTGTGCGTTGAACCCCGTCTCCCAAGACTGATATTTCGAGAGCATGGAGGCGTCGAGGGGTATCGGGTCCGCAGGAAGTTTTCCTTCCCGGGCCCGCCGTAGTAGCATGTTCAGTATGTTCATTTTTTGAGGTTTTCCGACAGTTGAGAAGCGAGGTTGATTGCCGCCAAGGATTCGTGGAAGCTCGACGACTGGAGCTGTCCCGGCTGAGTGGGGGACTGCGTCAGATAAAGAACCACGCAATGATTGTTCGATTTTTCGGGGCAACAAGCGTTCCGGGACCGCATGGCGGCTTTCTTCAGCTTGTTGATTTCCGTTACACTGAGAACCAGATATTGTTTTGACATATCGGAAGGTCGCACCGGTCTGCCCGGCTGTCAAAAAGAAAAAGCCCCTATCTCACGATAGGGGCTTTACGGTTCGAGGCAGACTCAGTGAGTCAGCTTGGCCGCGCGCTTCGGCACCAAGCCGGCGCGTTGCAGACGGCCGCGGACTGCGGCCTTGGAGCGATGGGGAATCGCTTGATAGGCCGCGGCATGGCCGGCAGTCCGGAAGGACTGTTCGACCAATTGGAGTTCCTTGATGCTCCACTCCGCGCCCGCGGAACGGGCGAAGGGCGGCTTTGCGGGGTGCATCACCGGGAGGGAGTTCAGAGGAACCAACTGAGTCGTCGGAGCGACCGGCGCATTGACTGCGCGAGTCGGATTCTCGCCGCGGATTTCGATGGGGATGGCGTGGCTCATGGTTAGCAGCCTTTGATGGACGCAATCAGCGCCTTCAGTCCATCGGTCACGGGACCGGCGGGACGGAAGTCAGGCACTGGCGACGTGTTGCCCGTCGGGAACTTCTTCATCTCGGAGCCGAGCGTGAAAAAGTTGTCCGAGTAAGACACGTTCGGATTGCCGAACGAGCGGGTCTTCCGGAACGTGAAGATGGTCTTCGCGCCGGAGTTGTAGTCGGAGCCCTTCATGGTCAGCATGACCATGACGTATTGCTTCCCGTCCGCGAGGTAGGGAAACACGGTCTGGTTCGGGTCCGGGAATGTCGCCGGCTTTTCCACCAGCAACATCGCGGTCGTCATGTAGTCGAACCGGCGCAGCGCTTTGACCGCGGGGTTCTCCTTGTTGGCCTTGACGGACTCGTTCCATTCCTTGTAGTCGAGCGTGCCGCCACACTTCACCACCTCTTCACGAGTGCGGCAATGGAGCCCGAGACCGCCGCCGTCCACCTTCTCGACGAAGCTGGTGCGCTTGAAGCCAATCACCACCACGTTGAGCGGAGCGGGAGCGGCCGGCAACGGCTGGTTCGGCAGTGCCTTCGGCACGGAGAACAAGACGTGCGTCTGGTCCAGAACGATGTCGCAAGCGTTGAAGACCAGCGACAGGTCGCCGACCTTCTTCACGATGTTGATTTTCGGGATGATGATGTCTTCAAACCCGATGTTGTTGTCGTCGAAAATCGCGTGAGGCGATTCCGCCGGCACAGAGACCGCGCGTTCCGTCGGCACGGAGCCACCGGATTCGGGGCCCTGTTCCGCACAGCCGGCATCGGCTGGAGCGGGTTCACAGGCGGTCGTGGTCGTCTCAATGGTCACTCCCTCCACAGGAGTTTGAACGACGTTTTTCTCGAAGCTAACTTTGCTCATGGTTTCGTTTTTTGGTTTGGTTGTTGCAGAGATGGCGGCGATTACAGTTTCACCACCAAAATGTCCTGATTGGGGACGACGTAGCGGTTGACGGACGTGCTCTCGACGAACACTTGGAAGTCCTTCAGCTCCGCGGGGCCGACCTTGATTTCTCCGACGACCGGGAGACCCAGCACATGGCGAATTTCGTCGTTGTTGCCCGAGTAGAGATGCCCGTCCGGCTTGGTGCGCAGACAGATTTTCTTGTGGGGCTGAATCGTTTCGGGCTTGACCAGCTCGTAGAACGCGGAGCCGATTACATACGGCTTGCTCGTCGCGCGCTCGACGAACGACGCGATGGATTCCCTGCCGCTGCCCGTCGCCTTGAACACCGTGTAGGCGTCCGTGACCGGCTTCAGCTTTTTCACAACGTCGGTGCGCTTGCCAACCGCGGGAGTGAAAAGGTTCTTGGAAGAGCGAACGCCACTGGCCCGAAGGGTCATGTAGTTCTGCGTCGCCGCCTTAACTGCGTTGCTCGCGTCGTTCAGGCCCGCCTCGGAGGTGCAATCCCATTGCTGGATGTTGCCGGTGGAAAAACCAAGCTCCCGGCATTGGCGATGGGCTCCGTCGGTGGGGACCAGCGCACAGACCGTCCAGTTCTCCTTCAGGTGCTCGAAGCGTTCCTGAAGCAGCCGGCGGTTCGAGTTGCCCGGGTAACGGTCAACCGTCTCCTCACCGTCGGTGATGACGTAAACGAGAAACGCATGGTCCGCGTGCAGTTCCGGCGTCTGGCCGAGTTCCGCGAGCGTCAGGAGGGTTGCCTGAATCAGCGGAGTGCCGCCGGTCGGGGAGTATTGACCCTTCAACGAAGGCAGACGCAGCACGTCGCAGTCATACGCGATGCAGCGGGTCTTCGTGCCGTTGAACAAATACAGCGAGACTCGCGTCTCCTGTTCCTGTTTCACCGATTGCTCGGCGAGCGTTTTGATTTGGTCGTCGAAAACTCGAACGACTGCCGCCTGATGGCGGCTCATTGAGCCGCTCTCGTCAATGACGAAGGCGACGTGGTTAATCGGCCGGAGCCGGATGGTGTTGGTGGTGTTCATAAAAATCAAAGTAGCACTCGTGTCAATCTTTGGCGACCTTCTTGTCGTCCTGCACCCGGCTCTGGCGGAGGAACGAGAACGGCTTGCCGAGCTCGATAGCGCCGCCGGCTATCGCCGCCTTGCCGAAGTCTTCCACCGTCTTCTCCTTGGCGCCGCGGAGGGCCCAAGTGGAGACCAATTTTTCGAGCTCCCCGATGGGAACATCGAACAGTTCATCCACGAGATGCTGGTGCTCCGCCGGGATGTAGTTCTTGGCAATCTCGCCAAGCTGGCGGGCTTTCACGACGGCACGACGTTGCGATTCAACAAGGGTGTAGCCCTCGGGGATGAAGTCCGGGTCCTCGACAGTGCGAGCGGTGGCTTGGCGTCGGAACGCCTCGGCCCACGTCGCCACGATGGCAGCGAGCTTGATGCCGAGAGCTGCATCCTTGGAATTGGAAACCATCGACGGCGTGACCGTCTCCGGGATTTCGAGGGGGCGATACTTCTTCCCGAGCTTGAGCGCGACTTCCGCAACCTTCGGACACTTGCCGATGAGACCGCAGAAAAGGCAGCTCGACGTGTTGGGCGTCGCCATCGAAAAATCTTCGGGGTCCTTGCGGGCTTCAATCGCGCGCATCACCACAGTCCGAACCCGGACCAACATGGTGTCGAAGTCGGCCGCGATGAAGGTGTGCTCGGTGGTGTAGTCGAGGTGCGGCATGATGAACCGGACGATGACTTTCTTCACCTTGGGGAACGCCTTGATGACACCAAGCGCGTAGGCGATGCCCTGAAGGTTGTTCTTGGCCTCTTCGACCGCGTTGTTGCCGAATTTCCAGTCGATTACCTCGGCCTCAATCTGGTCGGCCGACACAAGAACCACGTCCGCGTAGCCGGCGGTGGTGCCTTGGAACGAGCCGATTTTCTGGTCGTCCACCGGGAGATATTGCTCCTTGAGCATGGTTCCGCCGGGATACATCTTGAAGCGTTCCTCGGCGAACTCGATGCAGTTAATCACGGCCGCGGCGCGGTAGTCGGGGAGCTTCGGGTCGTCAATTTTGGAATCGACGGCGTCGTGCTGGCGAGTGCCGACCTTGGCCATTTCATGGACTTCGCCTTCACGCTGCTCGAACTTGGGACACCCCTCGCGCATCTGGAGGGAACTGGGGGAATAGGGGTGATGGACGCGGGACTCGGAGGTTTCAGGTTTCATAGAATGCACAAACGCAAAACCAAGATGCGAATTCAACCCGGGATGTCAACCCCGATATTGTTGATTTTCGACGAGAGCCAACTCGGATTGAGACGACGTTCGGATTTGAAGTCCACCGCTCCGGCGTAAACCGGAATCCCCATGCGGAGGGCCTCCCGCACTTCCTCCCGGGCGCCACTGGACTTCATCCAGTCCGGCGTAAGCACGAGAGCCTCACAGCGACGGAGGATTTCCAAGTCACCCTCAAGCCAGACCGAATCTGGCGCGGCACCCTGAAAAAATCTCGTATTGGTGTGCGGACAGATGGCGCACCAACCCGGCGTGCGCCAGATTTCGAGCGAAAGCGCTTCGGCCCGACGGATGTTCTGCTCAATCTCCCACGCATTCTCCGCGCGAAAAGGCCCGGCGACGTATGCGATTTTCATTGGCAGTGACAGGTGCAGGGATGGTTCGCGGCCCGGAAAATCTTGGCCCACTGTCTCCCGCCCCAAATCATCAGGGCGAGACAAACCATTCCGGTGATAACCCACTGATACGGTCTCATACCACCAGACCCTGTTCCTTCGCGCGCTGGCGGGCCGCGGCCCACTTATCCTGCGTGCGCTTGCTCTCTGCCTGCTTCGGCGCGGCCGAAGTGGGTGTTACCACTTCGACCACACGAAGCGAGGCGATTTTGCCGCGGCGCAGCCGGGTCTGTTGCTCGGCGCAGAGTTCTGCGTAAGCGTTGGTCTCGGGACGGCCCCGGGTTCCCCACAGGGTCTGCATGATTTGTTTTGCACTGCGCGCTACTTTTCCCATATCACTTCTTTCGGTTGCGTGGCTTGAAGCCGGGCGTGTGTTCGATTGCGTGAAGCAACCGAATCTGAGCGTCCGCATTTTTCTTCGTGCAGTTCTTGCACTTGACTCCATGCGGGCTCGTCACTCGGACCCCACCACTTTTGGTTTTGGTTTCTTTGTATGGCATCTGTCTTCCCTCCTTTCTAACATACTTCTGGAAATTTCTCCAACTTTAGGTTCGGGATGGCGGCGCAAAGGTCGCCATCGTTCAGCAGGTCAATGCGGTCCAGCTTGCCGGCGACAGCCTTGTGGACGCGCTCCTGCACCGTGCCAGCCGCGAGCACGAACCGAAAAAGGGCTTTCGATTTCCCGAGTGCTCGACGCAGCCGGCCGACTACCTGACGGGTTTGCTTGGCGGAATATCCGAGCGAGCCCAGCCCCAGCCGCGGGAATTCGCCCCGGACGTCGTGAAGGTTAATCGACTCAGAGCCGGCGGCGTTGGTGCAGACGATGTAGGGTTCTTCGTCACGTTGAAAAGCATCCACGCAGGCCATGCGGCGGCGGGCTCCTGCGTCGCCAGTCTGGGAGCCGTCCACGCGACAAGTTGTGCCCAGCATCTTGCAGCATTCTTCGACGGTCTCGCGATAGTTGAAGAACAGCGCAACGTGTCTGCCTTCAGCTTTCGCATCCTCGGCCAGCTCCACGAACACCGGGAGCATCAGCATCTCGATTTCTTGCTGGTCCCGGATGAGTTCCGTCAGCGCCGCCACGTCGCCAGCGCGTCTTGCATTGATTCGGTCAACGGCACACTGCATCCGGCCATAGAGAGAAGCGATGCGACCAGCAGCCTCGCAATTGTAGAGCTCCGCCGTGATTTGGATTTCTGGGAAGGCATCGCCAAGCGAATCAATACGCACCCGGGTTCCCCGCTCGGGGAAGAGTTCAGCGTGAAGAGCTTGAAGAATTTCCCTTTTTCGAGCTGCTCCTGCCGTGAAGTGCAGCCCGAGCATAGGAAGCTTCTGACAACCATGTCGGAAGGCCCATTGATAGAAACCCCGGGGGCCCGCGCCGTCTCGTGCATCGACCAAGTTGTGCAGGCCCAGCAGGTATCCCAAGGCGCGAAAATGGAGTGGCGACTCTGCGACGGTGGCGGACAGCACGAGTGTTTTAATCCGCTGGCGTCTTGCTGCAATGAGCATATCAGCTTGGAGAGACTTGAGAGCCGAGCAACGGTGTGCTTCATCGAAGACAAGAGTCTGAATGGCGGAGTGCCAGTTAAACTTACCGTAGGCATGAGGCACTGGTTTAGAAACAAGTTCATGGGGCGAGTGGGGTTGAGGATATGGGCAAAGGTCGGTTGGGTCTTCCGGATGGACGATGCGCTGACATCGGGTGCAACGGTGAATTCTTTTTCGTTCGGCCGGCATCGGGTTGTCCCACCAGCCGAACGGAGTCTTGCCCAGCCGGAGCGCTTCGTAGTGGAGCGCGTCGAACTCGGTGTTGAGATGAGTTCCCATGCGCTGCCAGCCGGCGACAGAGACCCGCGGGCAGACAACCAGCGCTGCGTCGTTCAGCGCCCGCAGGACGGCGATGGCGTGCGCGGTCTTCCCGGTGCCCATCTCAGAGGCGTCGAGCGCAGCGCCGTGCTTGAGAAGAGCCCGAAGCAGTTGTCGCGCTGCTTCGGGCTGGTGCGGTAGCAATCCTGTCGGGTCAATTTCCACTTGCGTAATTGCACCACGAAGCGTGATTCCCTATTTTCCCACAGCATTCATAGACGGGAGCGTCGAACGGACTCACCACGCTCTCGGTCTTCTCGAAGACCTCGCATTCGCCTTTCGACAAATGGCTCTTCAGTCCGACGAGGTCGAAGTCGGGTTCAGCACAAAACGGACAACAGATAGTCATAGGATGATTCGGACCACTTCGATTGCCCCTTCGTAAATGGAGCCGTCGATGGGCATCATCCTACCATTCTGCGGCTCAAAAAACAACCATTGGCCGTCGTCGCGCTGGATGACGTTAATCGCGTGATAGAAATCCCCCGTGAACGAGTGCGAGAACAGGTCGTAATATCCGTCAACGTGGATGAGGGCGATGCCGACGACGGGCGGGGGTGGAAGCATGTAGGACTCGGTCCTCATGTTCCAGCACTGCGCGAGGTAGAAAAACTCCAGAGCGAAGTTGTCGCAGTCCCACGCTTCGGACTCGTAGGGGAAAGGCTCCTTGCGCGCTTTCCAGAAGGCAATCAGGCTGTCAATCGACTCGGGCGAGAGCTGCCGATAGATTCCGTCCCACGGTCCGTCCTTCAGCTCCTCGTTGGCCTCGGGCCAGAGGAGGGACGACATGTCCGAGACCAATTCATCACGACGAATAAACTTCGTCGGGTCCAGCCCGACAATCGTCCCGGACTCCTGCTCATCGACGACCGGCGTCGAGGTCGTCAATAACTTCATCCCGGAGGTCAAGCCCCCGCAACAAAGAGCGCACACGAGCGCGATACCAATCCAACCAAACTTCATCTGCTACCTGTCCTATCTGCGGTTCGGCGTTTTTCTTGAACTCGTTCAACTCGCCTGCCAACCGCGCTCGGAGCAAGTAGAACCACGGCGGGTCAAACAGGACGCACGCCTTATCCGCCCAGCAGAGTAGGGATGGAGATTGATTTGTCTGGCGGGACAGTTCACGACTGTGACCGACCGCCAGAAGGTAGGTAGCAAAACCGTAGGAGCGAACCTGATTCTTGGGGACTCGGAAGAGCGGGCAGAGGAAATGCACCGCCCGGGCTGCGAGGCAAGCGCCCTTCACCGGATGCTTTCTCCCCTCCGGTCCGTCGAGGTTCGGCAGAGTGACGTAGCCGGCGTCGTGAAAAATGATGGCCATCAGCGTCCACCAGTTTGGATTGTAGCCGTAGAGCCAGCGCCACGCGCGCCAGACCGTGAACGGGTGCCAGATGAACTGGTGAACCCCGAACAGGACGGTGCGCGTTCCGATTTTCATTCCCAGCAAGAGATGGCCAACCGAACGAAAATCGACGCCGTGGCAAACAGTATCGACGCAATTACAATCGCGAATGCGGTTGTGATGAGGGTCTTCACTCGTGGTCGAGGGTGTGCGGAACGGAGTTGTCGTCATTGTCGAGCGCGTGAATCGCCATCGGCACGAGCCAGCGAAGGTTCGGGATAACCTTCGGATGGTTGCGAACGTCGATGATGCTGAAGAGTCCGACTTGCTCCTCGGTCATTTGCGTCAGGTTGTCGCGGCCCTTGGGCAGACGAATCGCGAAGCAATGAACCCGAACCGAGGGAAAGGACATCTGCGTAAAGGGAAGCCACTCGGGCGTATGCGTCACAATTCCCGTCTCTTCCCGAAATTCTCGGGCCATCGCCTCAATTGGTGTCTCCCCCTCTTCAATCTTTCCGCCCACACCGTTTAGCAGGCCCTTCTGCCACGCTGGTTTGTTTTTGCGAATCAGCACCACGAAGTTGTCGTGGTCCGTGAACGCGAAGCCGAGGCAGTAACTGGTCATAGCATACCCCAACTCTTCGCCATCCCGCGAAGCTCGAAGTGAAAGTCCTCCAAAGAGCCGTGATTGGAAAGCTGGAAGTCTATCGCCGGATGGTCCCGGTCGTAGGTGACTGTCGGGTCCGCGGGAATTCCGGGACGGTCCACCCAGATGATTTTGTCGAACAGGTGCGCGGCAGCGACCGCTTCGAGCTCGACTTTGTCCCGGATTCCGGCCGTGATGTCGCCATTCGCCAGCACCATGCGCGCGAGAATCGTCGGGTCTGTTGCCCGAAGGTCGTTGCAGTAGTCATACCACTGCTTCCGGTTCTGGTGACGGGTGTCCCACGCAACCTGCGGGTGCTGCCCGAGACGCGCGGCGACGTAGGGAAGTGCGGCCCACGAAAAGCTGCCAGCGTAACGGAGCCCGGTTATCTTGGCGAGATGCGCCGCGGCCTCATCCTTGCCAACGCGGCCCCAGCCCGCGAACAAAATTCTTTTCATACGGGTGCTGCTCGGCGTATTCCTGTTCGTCCGCAGGCACTTTTCCGTGGTAGCTCCGGCGGGCCAGCCGCTCCCAGTCGCGGAACCAATCGGAGTCCCACCAAACGGTTTGAAGTCGTAGCTGATGTTGTTGCTCATGCGCGGGGTTGGATTCGTCTGGATGCTTCATGCTGAAGCGCGGTCAGATGTTTCTGTGCGTCCAGCAACGAGAGCTCGATTGCATTCTTGCGCTGGAGAAATCGGAAATCCTGTTTGCCTTCCAGCCGGGCCTTCTCCCGTTCAAGCGCGCGGATGCGGGCCGGCAACCGACGGAGACAGGCGCACAGTTGTTTTGCATTACGACTCTTGGCGAAGGCTTCCACCTTGACCGCATACGGCTTCTGGTTCGCCACCGGTAAGATGATTATCCGGCCCCGCGAGCGGAGCATGGTCTTGCGGAAAGAAGCGCTCGACTTCCCCTTGGGGTTGGTCAGCATCTCGCTGCTCACTTCGAGCGGGATGTCCGGGTCCTGACGGGGATACTTGTCGGTCGGGCGCGGGACTCCCCGCTTCTGGAGAAGTTGTTTCGGTTCGATGTTGGTGCTGTTGGTCGTGTTCATTTTTTGGTTGTTCACGTGTTATCGAAATTACGTTCGCACAGACTTCGCAGAATGTCCACCGATTGCCCTGAGCGTCCTGCGCGTAGCGCCGGCTGACGGTGACTTCATTTCCATTCGCCTCCCGATACTTTGCCTGATTATCATTCGGCTTGCACAGGATGTGCAGCCGGCAGAGGTTATTGGCGCAGAAAAAGGTCATGCCTCCGCGTAAGCTTCGGTGGCCCGGGCCGAGTCAAGAAGCTGCTTGAAGCCCTTCGGGGACTCATCCCCCTCAATTGTTTTCTTGAAGCATTGGCCGGCGGCGATGTGGTAAATCACGATGCCTTCGGGCTTCCTAAACCCGGGCGCCGCAGAACTCCCCGCATCCCGGAGAAGCTCCATGCAGCCCTTTACAGCGAAGTGGTCAAACAGTCCGCGGTAGAGCAACGGGACAGTAGTGCAACACAGCGGCCCCGGTTTTGAGCCCAACAGCACATGCGTTTTCCCCGGCTCCTTGGAGTAAATCAACTCATTCACTCCCAGCTCAAACGCATGGTCATGCCGAATTGCCCAACGCGAGACATTGAACAGCGCGAACTTCCGGTCCTCCATCCCGTAGGCGCGATTGATACCGCGGCCGAACCATTCGCCGAAGTGGCGCCCGGGCCCGAGCTTGAAAAGCTCCGCGGCGTTCTCCTTGCACCAGTGGGCAAACCCATAGTTGTCTGGGTCGCCCTTCTCGCCGGGCTGCTTGGGGCGAATCCAGCGAGTGCGGGAACCGACGAACATCGCGAAGGTGTCGTTGATAGCCGTCGCCTCTGGGACCGGACCGTCCAGTCCAATCTCCGAGCGGGGCACAATCGAAATCTGCGCGTTGGTGCCGTCAATCTTTTCCGTGATGATGCACTCCCGGGACAACCGGGGCATCTTCGGGAAGGGCGCGAATTCAGTTAGTGGAAGGTTCGGTGCGCTCACGAATTTTCAGTTTCATTTCTCGCGCGTCGCCGCCGAAGACTTCCTTCAACAGCGAGGGAAGTTCCGAGAGCGAGCGTTGAGGGTTGAGTTGATTTGAAAATTTGATGTTGCCGGTGCTCGGCATCCGCGGCTCCAGCCGAACGAGAATGCAACCCTGCGCGCGAGCGTGAACGAGCACGATGTTGTAGGGCGCCCCCGAGAACCAGACCTGCCCGACAGTGCGAAGCGGGTCCTCTTTGCCGTCTGGCGAGTCGAAGACATTCCGCAACACAGCGCCGGGAGTGACTTCGATAAACGCTGTCGAGGCGTCACGCTGTTCGATGCAGGTGTTCAGCGGCAGAACTTCCTTCGCATTCGGGAATGATTTCTTGATGTCGAGCCAGAGGCTTTCCTTGTCGCGCATTCCGTTTCCGGTGAGCTTGGTCTCGTTCGAGTGTTCGGTCCCATCCACTCGCCAGAAGCCGACGAGCACGGGGTAGGTAGGTGCAGTTTCAGTCATACAAATCAAGGTGTCCGGCGTTTCTTCCGTGTCAACGGATACTCTCGAACCGTCAGCCGAATCGTGAACCGGTCCAGAGCCGGGACGTTCTCCCGTATCCATAGCACGTCATCCGGGCTCGTGTCCACTGTTGAAAAGTGGAAGTAGCGCTTGTCCTGTTTGTGGATGAACGTATGGCCCCGAAGGGTGAGGAGAATGATGGCGTCGGCCAGTCTTTTCTGGCGCGCTTCGTAGAGTTGTTTGACGTCCGAACTCATTCGGTATCAAACAGTTCCAAGATGTCGCCCTCGGCCTTGCGCGCCTGCTCCCGATGGAACTCCCGCTGCTCGGCCGGCTGGTTCAGGTCCAGCCCGAGACCGGCGTGGAGCGCGTGCGCTTCGAGCGCGCGGTCAAGGGCTGCGTCCATCAGTGCTCCGAGGATGGAGTTCCGGAAAGAGAAGCACGCGCCGCGCGGACTGCGTTCATCAGTGGGGCCGGCGGGGGCGCCGGGACCACCTCTTCCGCGGGGGGTGCGGACTGTTCCTTCTCCGTCTTCCCGTAAGTTTTTCGGAAGCGGCCGTGAGCAACCTTTTCAAACCCGGTCTTGTCGTCCGGGTTGAATGGAATCGCCGCGAGATTTTCCTTGAAGGCATTCACGTCGCTTGTGCGGTCGTGGTCGCCCTTGCCGGGGCCGTGATGCAGATGGGTGTCTCGGCTGTTCATCATGGCGTCTGTTGGATGAGTTCACCTTTGTCGTCGGTGAGCGGCTTGAGCTCCGGCGATGCAATCGGCGTGAGCGGCTTCACTGGTTCGGCGCCAGTGTTGCCGGGCTCGGTAACGTCGGTCGCTGCCGTCAGCTCGTCCACCACCGCGGCCTGCTTGGCGCGTTCCTTATCCTGCTCGAAGAAAAAGAACGTGACCGATTTACAAATCAGGTCAGCGATGCCCGGGTGCAGTGCGATGGCGTAAGGCGTGCCAGTCGCGTCGTGAATGACGAACGTGCCGGCCTTGCGTGGATTCAGGGAGAACCCAAACACCATCCCGTTGGGAAAGCGTTTGAAGGAAATGTTCTGCCCCTGTTCGGGTGCGGGTTGCTCTGGCAAGGGCGCAGAGGCTTTGGGTGGTTCGATGTCGCCCGGGGACGGTTTGGTCCTCTCGGCGAATTTGATTTCTTTGATGTTGTTGTCGCTCATAAAAAGAATGGTCCGCAGTGCGCGAATGAAGTTGTCTGCATCACCAGCACCCCGTTCCAGAAAAAGCATTCGACTCCGGCGCGGGTCAGCTCCACCATCAGCGGCGCGTCAGCGGTCTTGTCCGAGTGCCTTGGGATGAGTTCACCGCAGGACACAAGGATGGCGCGCTTCAACTCAAGGTAGTCGTCGAATCCGACAACCACCAGCTTGGGGCCCACGAGCCGGCGACGAGCCTCACCTAAGAGGGCCTGATGCAGCTTGTGCCGCAGCAGGGACAGCCGGTTCTGTTCCTCATTAACTTCGCTTGCGGTTTTTTCGTTCATGCGCCAGAATCTTGGTCAGGTAATGATTGTTCCGGGTCTCCAGCTCGTCAATCCGGTGCAGAGCCGCTTCCAAATCCTTCGCCAGATTGTCACGCTCGTTAGTGAGAGAACAGTTCTCGCGTTGCAGGCTCTCGCATGTCGCCCGGGCGGTCATCAGCTTTGCCCAAGCGCGCTCGAACCGGTCGCCGAGGTAGTTCATGTTCCGCTTGAGCCGGAGGTTGTCCTTCCCCAAGTCCGAGTGGTCCCGCCAGAGGCGGATGAAATCGTTCACCAGCGCATTGATTTGACGATTGTGCGGCGTCACGACGTTACGATGATACAGCCAGCGAGCCAGCAGGCCCAGCAGGATGAAGCCGATGAGGAATAGAGACGAGTGAATCAGCAGAGTGGCGACGTTCATAGGTTTGTCCAAGATGTGGTTGTGTGGTGCGATGTCAAGACGAAGTGCCGGTGCGTTCCAACTGGATGGACAGGGGCAGCGGCCGGGGCTTCGCGACGATGGGTCCGAGTTCCACCGGAAGAACCATGAAGTCGTTGCGGAACGAATGGAGCCGGCCGGTCTCAAGGTCCACCGCGGGCAGGTAATTCTCGTTGTCGGTCCGGCAGTTGGTCAGGATGTAAAAGCCGGTGGCGTCTTCTCGCATGAAGACTTCGCCCAGCTTGACCGAAGTGATGGGGACGGTTTGAATGGCTTGTTCGAGTGTGATTTTCATTTTTTGGTCTGATGTTGTTCGAGAACTTTTCTTGCTGCGTCGTCGGCTCGGCCGAACGCAGACTTCAAACTGGCGAGAGTAAAGACCTGCTCCCCGAAGGTGTTCTGCCCGGTCTTCAGGCTCATAATCTCCCGGGCATACGCCTCACGAATTTCTCTCAGCGCCTGCTCGCCGAGATTGCGGCCCTTCAGGTCGTCAAGCTCTTCTTGTGTGAGGAGGTATTGCACGGGATTAAGGTAGCACGGCTGTCCACCGTTAGACGATTACGAGGTTCGACAAAAAGTCAATGATGATGGGGCCCGGGGCGTCGTTCAGATATGTGTGGGCGGCAGTCACCATACGGTTCACCGGGACCAGAGCCACCGAGGGCTCCGGGTCGTTATCTGAAATCCAGAGAGCTTCAATCCGAAAGATTGCCGTCGAGCGACCGCCCGTGATGCAGCGGTTGGCTTCGTCAATCTGTTTGGTGGTGACAATTCGACCGAGCAGCGTGGTCTGGATTTGAGATTTCATTTTTTCAAGGGGAGTCGAAGTCCGCGGGTATCGGTAGCAGCCGTAGAGCCCGCGCGTTGTCTGCCAAGACTTCTGACTCTCGAAGGTTAGTAGTTGTGGGGGTTTCCGCCGTTGCCGTTGTTACCACCTTTGGTGGTATTGATGGTGGTAGTAGTGTTTCCAGAACCAATCACCCCGGACCATGAGTCCGACTGAGCATTGGCGCCGGACTGCGAGGACGAGCTAGACGTGGCACCAGCCGAGCCGTAGCCCTGCCCGGAACCGCCTGCGCCGCCCGCGCCACCGGTTGCACTCGTGTCGCCGGTCTGGCTGTTCGAGCCGCTGTTGTTGTTCACGCGAGTGGAAGCAGGACGCAAGCTCACGCCATTGACAGCCGCGGCGCCAGCGCCACCGACTGCGGAAACCAATGCCGGCCCGAGACCCGCGCCATTGGCGGACGTGATGAAGTTCACTTCATTGTTCTGCACGTTGCGAGTCGCCAGTGCCGTGATGTTCGGCGTGTCGAGCCCGCGAAGGCTCACCTTGTAGAGTTCCAAGTCTCCGATGCGGCCGACTTGTTTTGTGTGAGAGCATCCGATGCAGAGAGTAACCGCCGTCATCGTGACGAGCGCCAGCAGGTTTTTGATTTTGGTCATAGAAATGTGGGGGCCCTTAGCGTCGTATCAGCGCGTCGTCAGATTTGAAGTCCTAATCGCGGTGGTCGATTGGCCGGGGCCCAGAGTGTAGTGACGCGCGAGGAGCACGAAGCCCAACACCAGCGCGATTTTCAAAAGTTTGTTCAAAGCAAAAGAATGTTGCACAGCGTCAGAAAAGTTGCCACCGTTAGACAATGTCGAAGTTGACCGGCGTGGTCACCAGCGCCACCGCTTCCTGTTCGAGCTGGTCCTTGATGTAACGAATCAGCCCGGAGATGGACGCCATCGAGTCGGGCGCCGGCACCGTCGCTCCGTCCGGCGTCACCCAGACCGCTGGCACATACACAATCAGGGTGCGTCCCTCTTCAGTGAAGAGAGTCCCCGCCGGGCTGGTCCAAGTTCCCATTGTGGGGACGATGGTGCAACCGCTGAAAAGGTTGGTTGCACGGGACCGGATGTTGGCCAACTTTGCCTCCCGGGTGGAATACGGAATGTGATTCCCGTGCCGGTTCAGCCCGATGCCGAACCCGATTTCAATTTTGAAGTGTGAGTTTCTCATGGTTCACTCGGTTGGGCGGACATAGGGATTCACCTTGCGCGGCTGGGGCAGCGCGCTCCACTTTTCGTAATGGGCGTCAGTGACCGGGTCAATGTGGTCAGTCGCCTTGTCGTCCGCGGGGCAGGAGTAGTCCGCGACCAGCTCGCCGGGACTGTTGCCCAGCACCAGATAGAGCCATCGCTTGTTGCCACTCGGGTCCGTCACGTAGAGGCGGGACTCGTCGCAGGCGATGAGGTTCTCGATGAAGGAGTCGAGCTTGCCCTCCTCGAAGTTGAACTTGTCCTCGCCGTTATCGCCCTTGCGGAGTGTGAAGCCGGCCGCGGTCAACGCAGTCAGCAGGTCTTTCACTTCGGGGGCCCAATCATTTATCATGTTATTCATACCGGAACAGTAGTCTCGGTCTGCTCGCTCGTCAATACGGTCTGTTTGCTACGTAATTCCCCGAGGGCTTTGACGTAGTCCCGCACCTTGGCCAGCGTCTCGTGCCAGTCATAGGCGATGTGGTCTCCGTAATGCGGGTCCAACTCTTCCGAATCCAGACTCGGCGGAGGAAAAACCCAGTTCTCCCCGGGCAGGCTGCATGGCGTCGCTGAGTCGAGTTGAATCCCATACTGTGCCGCCAGCCGCTTGGCTTCCTCCCGCGCCGGCCGGGCGGTGTCCTTCGGCTTCACGGGTGCTGGCGGTATGTTCACCGCGGCATTCTCGATTGGTATCACGCGCCATGCCCCTTCGACGCGGCAGCGTCGGTGTGGCGCCTTCTTGAGCCGGACCGGCTGCTCGACGTGGTTGTCCACAAAAGTATTTTTGTGGATGGTGACGTAATGGTGCGTCAGGTTCACGATGACCGGGAACGTCTGGAAGTAGGCCGAGAAATCCCGGGTGAATGCCGCCAGCGTTGGCTGCTTGCGGCGCTGCATACCGCCCTCCGGGCCCTCGAAATACAGATTCCAGATGCTCTCCAGCTTATACCCGAGCCGCTGGGCAGCGAGCCCGAGAGTGCTGGTCCGGACTCCCTTGACCGGGCGCGTTGACTTCCGAATGTCTTTGATGACCCGGACAATCTCCGACGTTGGCCGGCCAGTGACTTCCGAGA
>Ga0207641_10000233_pt1 | contig 71788 bp, 67 predicted proteins | sample KBSSwiS62_FD_184306 | JGI IMG/M metagenome (GOLD analysis project Ga0207641, IMG submission 184306) | Switchgrass rhizosphere microbial communities from Kellogg Biological Station, Michigan, USA - KBS Switchgrass S6-2 (SPAdes) (version 2) | ecosystem: Host-associated > Plants > Roots >...
GGTATGACATACATCGTGCGACCTTTCATCGCGCCGCGGCACAGGGCATAGAGCTTCTGGTACATATCGGCAGGTGCCATCCAATGGTTGGTGGGGCCGGCATCGGAGGCGGTGCGGGTGCAGATGAAGGTACATTCCTCAACCCGCGCCACATCATTTGGATTGGACCGGTGATAATAACAGCCGGGCAATTTTTCCTGGTTGAGTTTAATCAGGATTCCCGCATGGACCGCCTCTTCGGTGAGGCGGTCCTTCTCTTCCACGCTTCCATCGCACCAATAGACTTCCTTGGGGACGCAAAGTTGGACCATTTCGAAGACCCAGTTGCGCACACCGGAATGAGTAGTCGGGCAGGGATTCGTGGCTTTGACATTCGAAGACATGGGGGGTTCAAGCAGGTTATTCATGATGGATTAGGGGTGGGGATGGTGGGTGAGAGCGGTCAGGAGCCCGATCAGGAGCAAAAGGACGAAGAAGACAAAAACCGTTTCGGCCGGGAAAAGATTCAGGGCAAAGCTGGCAGCGACAGCCACAATCAGGGCAAAGGCAAAACAGGCTATATCGCTTATCTCTGGTTTTTCGGGAGCCTTCCGGTTGTTGGGAGTCTTTGCTTTCACGAAGTCAACCTATCCCTCCCAAAGAGTCCGCGCTGCACGTGGATTGGCACAGTCTTGCCGGATCTTGTGATTTTCAAAATGCCACGATGAGCGCTGACCGTTGACAATCGCTAATGAAAGAAAAGCACGATCGCCTGGGCGGCGAGAATCCGCAGTAGCATGGTCAGGGGATAGACGGTGGCATAGCCGACCGATGGCGCATCCGAGCCGCTGATGTTATTGGCAAACGCCAGAGCCGGCGGGTCGGTCATCGTTCCCGCCAGCAGGCCGCAGACTGTCATGAAATTTTCCCGGAAGAAGCGCCGCGCAACGAAACCGATGATCAGGAGTGGAACGAGCGTGACCGCCGCGGCGATGGCCATCCAGAGCAGGCCGTCCCCGTGGAGGAGGATCTCGAGAAAACGGCTGCCTGCCTTGAGACCGACGCAGGAGAGAAAGAGGACAATGCCCAGTTCCCGCAGGGCGAGGTTGGCCTCCAGTGGCATATGCCAGACGAGGGGGCCGATGCGCCCGGCGCGGCTCAGAAGAATGGAAACCACGAGTGGTCCCCCAGCCAAGCCCAGGGTGACGGGCGCGGGCATGCCGAAGAGCTGGACCGGGATGGAACCAAGGATCACGCCAAGAGCTATGCCGATAAAAACCGGAATGAAATGTGTATGGTTGAGGGCATTTCTGGAGTCGCCTAGTACCGGCGTGACTTGCGCGATGTGGTTGGCCTCACCCACGATGCGGACGCGGTCGCCGAACTGAAGCCGGACATCGGGCAGGGCCGTCATCTCGACATCGCCCCGAGTCACCCGGCTAACCGCCACCTGGTAAAGATGCTCCAGATCCAAATCCCGGAGTGACTGGCCGAGGGCCTCCTTTCGGGTGACGACCAAGTCGCGGGAATGGACCTGTCCCGGGGCTTTCATGAGATCGATACGAGCCGGTTTCCCCAGCAATCGACACAACTGTTCGACATGCTCCTTTTCTCCAACGACCAGGACAATATCGCCAAGATGTAGCGGAAGATCAGGGGACGCGGTGCGGACGGTGCCATCAGCGTTATGGAAGACACGGGTGGCAATGACTCTCAGGGTCTGGAAAAAATGAATGTCGCCCAAGCGGACTCCGTCGTAGTCAGTTTGATCAACGGAGATGCTCATTCGGTGCAGAGGACCTTCCTTGCTCCCCTGCTCGGCCTGGAACGCGGCAGCTTCTTTTCGGGGATCGACTTGAAAGCTCCAGCGGAGAAATAGCATCGTGGCAATGATGCCAACGATGCCGAATGGATAGGCAGCGGCATAAGCCAGTGCGGGGAGAGTGGTGTCACCCGCCGTTGCCCCGGGTAGGCTCTTCATCGCTTCTTGGGCGGCGCCCAAGGCAGGAGTATTTGTCGTGGCACCGCTAAAGAGGCCTGCAATGGCTCCAATGGGTAGATGAAAGGCCCGGCCCAACCCCATCGCCAAAGCCATGCCCAAGGCGACCGTCACCATGGCCATCAGGTTCAGCGACAGTCCTTTCTTCTGCAATGAGCTGAAAAAACCGGGACCGACCTGCATCCCGATTGTGTAGACGAAGAGAATAAGGCCAAATTCCCGGGTGTAATCGAGAATAGTATGGTCGATCTCGAAACCAAAGTGGCCGAAACCAATGCCAGCAAACAAAACACCAGCGATACCAAGACCAATGCCTTTGATATTCAATCTGCCGATAGCCAGGCCGACTGCTGCGACCAGGGAGAGAATGAGAAGGGCATGAGCGACCGGATGGTCGGTCGCCATATTTTTTAAGAAAGACATGGGATCGATCCGATCGACAAATGGTTGTTGATGATTGTGGTCACGCAATCAAGATGGCAAGTCGCCGACCGTGATGCTACGCGCGGATTGGCTTAAAGCAGATGAATTTTGGCATGGAAGAGGCGATCTTTCAGCCGACCCAAGGAGTTTTAAGTTTCGCAACGCTTTGGTTTTAAGGCCATATAAAGAGAATGAAGCGCTTTCTGGAATTCGCCGGACCAAGAAGCAGGGACCTTCTGCTGGCATTAGCGTGCGCAGCCGGATTGATCGCATTACAGAACACTTCGCTTTCCCAGCGCGCGGAGTGGCTGATCTTCGACAAGCTGACGCAATGGACGGCGAAGATGCATCCACTCGATCCCTCCTTGGCGCTCGTGGTCATCGATGACAATTCGATCAACGAACTGGGTGCCAGACAGACCAAGAGCTGGGCCTGGCCATGGCCGCGTGGGGCATATGCCGATATGATCGCATACCTGAAAGCGTGCGGGGCGAGGGAAATCTGGATCGACCTGGTCTTTTATACGCCGGACGCTGATGGTTTTCAGGATGAAGAATTGCGGGCAGTGGCGGCAGCAGCGGGCAATGTTCATTTTGGACAGGGGGAAGGGGACGCATCGATTTTCCAGCCGACTTTTCGCGTCGCATTGCCAACGACAAATGAGAAGGAGCCGGTGATTCATGAGGATATAGAGGGAAGGCACCTGCTGGCATGGCCGGTTCCGTTCAACCAATTGACAGAGAAAGGTGGGTCGGTAACCTCTGCGGCTCCGTTGGTGATCGATGGGGAAAAATTGCTCAAAAGGCTTTCCCCGGAGGAGCGGGTACAGCCAGATAAAATCGGCGCAACTTGGACGGACGTGGTTCCGCCGAAACTCGCGGAACGATTTCGCGACAAGATTGTGTATATCGGCGTGAGTGCCCAGTCGGGTTACGATAACAAGCTTTTCCCGGTCGGAAGCCGGGAACCGAGCGTGATGATTCATGTGGTGGCCCGATCCAACGAGCTGCAGGGGGGGTTCTTTCATGAAATCCCGGATTGGATGCGTAATTTGCTGGTGATCGTCTGCGCATTGTTGACGGGCGAGCTTTTCCGGCGTGTGCCGAATTTTCAGCGTTATGCGGTTTGCGTAATGGTCGTGGGGATCTTTATCGCGGGCATTACCTATATATTGTTCATGAATCATATCTGGATTCGGCCTGTACTGATGGAGGCATCGCTGCTGACAACTTTTGTCGCAGTCACTTCAGTGAATTATGTGCGGGAAGGACGCAAGCGGCGGATGACGGAGGAGCTCTTCGGCAAATTCGTTTCACGTAAGATTGTCGACCGACTCGTGGCACGGCCCGAGCAACTGAAACTGGGTGGAGAGAAAGCGGAACTTTCCGTGATGTTTTCCGATTTGAGCGGTTTCACCACACTGTCCGAATCGATGCCTTCCGATGTTTTGCTCCAGGTCTTGAACACGTACCTCAACGAGATGAGCGAGCTGATTCATGAACAGGAAGGCACGCTCGATAAATACATCGGGGACGCGATCATGGCTTTTTGGGGAGCGCCCGATGCTTCGCCGGACCATGCGTGGCGAGCCTGTTACGCGGCGCTGGCCTGTCAGCGACGGCTGGCGGAGATGGCCCCGATCTGGGAAAAAACCTACGGGGCCAAGCTCATGGCGCGGATCGGCATCAACACCGACGAGATGACGGTGGGGATGGTCGGTTCGGAGCGGCTGCATAATTATTCGGTGATCGGCGATGCGGTGAACCTGGCCAGCCGGATGGAGGGAGCGAACAAGCCGTTTGGTACGTCGATCATGATTTCCCAACGTACGGTCGACCTGGCGCAGGGGAAAATCGAGGTGCGTCCGATAGCGAATCTACAAGTGAAGGGAAAGACAAAGCCGGTGACAGTTTATGAGCTTCTCGCGAGGAAAGGGGAATTGAACGAAAGGCAGAAAATACTTCAGCAGACTTTTACGGATGCCGTCGCTGCTTTTTTGAAGCAGGAATGGTCCGTGGCTGAGAAACTGCTGCAAGAAGTGTTACGACTCGATCCTAATGATGCACTGGCGACACTCTATCTCGAACGGACCCGTCGCTTCGCGGTTTCGCCGCCAGGTACGGATTGGGACAGTGTTTTCAAGCTCGACGAAAAATGACAAACCCCGTTAGGTAAGCAGGCGATGCGAAAACTCATTTTCATTCTCGGCGTCTTCGCCCTGGTCTCGCTGGCAACAGCGGCGGAGATCGAAGCGGGCCATTCTGTTTATGTCATCCATGACGGGCAACCGCTATTGGCGGACAAGGATCCCGACGCGAATACGGTGACGAAATTGAAGACCCATCACGAGTACGAGGTGGAGACCGTCAGCGGCAAGTGGGTTCAGTTGAAGGCCGGGACCAATACCGGGTGGGTCTACTCCGGCAATGTTTCGCGGGACGAGCCACCGGAGGTCAATACGAGTACGCTCAAGACGGAAGCCTCCTCGACGACGCTGAATGCCGCGGCACGCGGTCTCGATAACGACGCGAAGAGCTACGCCAAACGGCAGGGCAACGGAGCGAGCGCCAGCGACGTGATCTGGATGGAGCAGCAGAATGACGCCATCAGCAAGGCCGAGGTGAAGGCCTACCTGAAGGAGCACAAGCTGGGAGAATATCAATGAAACGCCATTTTCTTTCCAGGTTCGGAGGCGTGCTTCTTTTTTCAATGGCGACAGTGCATGCGCAATTCAACATTCCCGGCGTTCCAAGTAATCTCAATCCCTTTCATCCGAGTGCCCCGGCAACCCCGACCGCACCGACTCCTTCCTCCCTGAACAACTCAACGGTGAACGGCGTGATGGAAATGGCCAAGGGCGCCTCAGGTGTTTCGCTGGCGGACGAGCAGAAAATCGGCGGCGCGGTGGCGGTCGATATCGTCGCCAACAACGGAGGCCTCGTTAAGGACGAGGAGATTACGCGGCGGGTGGCACTGATCGGCAAGGCATTGGCAGCCTATTGTGCGCGGCCGGAGCTGAATTTTCGTTTCGGGGTGCTGAATTCGAACAGTATCAATGCCTACTCGGCGCCGGGCGGTTATGTGTTCATCACGCGAGGTCTTTATGACAGCGTCAAGAATGACCAGGAACTGGCGGCGGTACTCGCCCACGAGATTGAGCACATCGTGAAGCGGCACGCTTTGAAGGTGATTTCGCGGAGCCAGTTCATGAAAGGCCTGTTCGACGCGGGTGGATCGATCACCAACACCTCAGCCTTTGACAGCGGCGTGCAGTCAATCACCGAGACACTGTTCACCAAGGGCTTCGACCCAAGCGCGGAATTTGAAGCGGACAAGGAAGGGCGCGCGCTGGCGGCGAAGGTTGGTTATGAACGCAGCGCCCTGCTGGAATTCCTCCAGCAGCTTTTCAAGACGGATGGAGATTCGAAGGAGGCATTCCCGACGCACCCGCCACTTTCGCACCGGATCGAACGGCTCGAAAAATAGCGGGCGTCCTGCTCAGGAGGCACGCTCGCGGGGCGTAATCCAGAGGTGCACGAGTTCGTGCTTCCGCAGGACGGTGAGGCGTGACTTGCGGTTCGGTTCCCGCAGGACCAGGAGCCGGTGCAATTCATGAACGGAACGCAACTCCTCATGGTCGAGCCAGATGAGCACGTCGTTTACTTCCACGCCCGCCTCCGCGGCGGCCGATCCTTTCGCAACCGTGTGCACCATGATGCCGGAACGTTGCCGCAATTGGTGGAAACGCGCGACCCGCTCGTGAATAGGGACATCCTGTCCGCCCACGCCGATGTAACCACGCCGGATGCGGCCTTCCTTCATCAACCAGCTCGCGACGAATTCCGCAGTCTTGCTGCCGATGGCAAAGCTGATGCCTTGTGCCGCCGGGATGATCGCCGTGTTGACGCCGATGACCTGTCCTTTCGTATCCAGCAAGGGGCCACCGGAGTTGCCGGGATTCAGGGCCGCGTCAGTCTGCAGCACATTGTCAATGAGCCGACCTGTGCGGGCGGGAAAAGTGCGTCCCAAAGCGCTGACAATTCCCGCGGTCACCGTGTTATCGAGACCAAGAGGATTGCCTATCGCGACCGCAATCTGGCCGACGGCGATCTTGGCCGAGTCGGCAAATTGCAGGTGATGCAGGTCCGGCAGGTCGATGCGCAGGATGGCGAGGTCGGTGTCGGGATCGTCACCGATGAGATAGGCGCGCGATTCGCGTCCATCGGGTGTTTGCGCGCGCAGGTCCTCAGCTCCGTGGACAACGTGGCTATTGGTCATTACAAAGCCGTCGGGGGAAATGAGAAATCCCGAACCGGTTCCGCCACCGCGGCTTTTCTCGGACCGCGCCTGGATATGGACCACGGCGGGTCCGGCCTGCCTCACCGTCGAGGAGACCGACTGGGAATAGGCATCGAGGAGATCCGCGTCCGACGCCGGGACGGCTGACTTCGAAAAAGACTCGGTCAGGGAGTCGCTGAGCAACTGGACTTTCATAAGGCAGACTACACCGTTGCAAGCTATTTGCAAATGAGAGGAGCCTACACTGTGGAGCAGGAGGCTTACGGACGAGTTTGCGGGCTGGGTGGAGGCAAATCACGGCGGACGTAAAGACGCATGCCATTGATTTCCTGTTCCAGGCGATATTCTTCGGTCACCAACCGGGCGACTTCGGGGAAATTCCCGATGCCGTAGACCTTGGCATCCCTGAAGGAGAAATTGGCGGGGCCATTGGCCTCGAGGAAAAGCTCAGGGCGATTGCTCCGCAGGTCCTGTAGAAAACGTTGGCGAAAATAAACATCGAGCGATGCCTTGGGCAGGCTGCAGGGAGCGACAGCGTCACGGGTCCCAAGGGGAGTTTGCGTCTCGGCGGCAAACTCCGGCGCCCAGCCCCAGATGGCAAGCCGGCCTCCGGCAGGCCGTACGCGAAGGATGGCTTCATCCATAGCGGAGCGGTGTTGTGCGAGATAGGAGGCCACCTTTCCCCGGAATTCGTTGGGACGGCTCGACAGAATCTGTTCGGGGATGATGAAGAAAGGAAACAGGAAGGCCAATGGCACGAAATGGTGCCAACGGTTAATAAAAGGAAAAGAAGGCAAGCATCCCTTTAGAAACATTCGCGCGAAGAGCCAACCAAAGGTCAGGAAAACCGATAAGCCAATGAGCCAAAGTAAGAGCTCTAACAATAACACGGGTGTGTGGTCATTCCATTCCACAAAGAGACGGCACCGTGGGAAAAGATAATTTGCCGTGATGAATGGAGAACTGATGATGGCGGCGAGGAAGAACGGCGGTAAAGCCCGCGGCACCGGGGGCCGGAACCGACTGAGCCGCATCAGGCGAAAATTGACGGCCATCAAAAATGTAACAGCGGGCAACAGGAAAAACTCGTAGTGAGGATAGGGGTTCCCGCTGTAGAGAACGGTAAACAGGGCGACGAAAGCAAAGAGAACGGCCCAGACGAACCAGTTCCGGCTGGCGAGGGTCACTTTCTGAAGACCAAAGACGAGGTGCAGTGTCAGGACCAATGCGGGAACGCCGGCCAATAAAAGAAGAATAGCAATGTCGGCACCGGGATCGAAGAGCCACGCGATGAGATCAATCTTCCCGGTCAATTTTTCGGCAACAGAGGCGTACTGGGCCCCATAGGCTTGGTTGGCGCGAATGTAGGAGAGCCAAAAATCAGGCAAGGCTCCCGTGCCGGCCACGATTCCCAAAATAAATACGGTCGGTATTACCGCTGCGGCGATGAGCAGGAAAGTGTCAAAAGAAGCCGTGCGGCGGTTGGTGAAGAAAATCCATAGAGCCGACAGGCCAAGAAAACCGCCAAGCAGCACGCTTTGTATCTTGGCAAAAGGCAGCAGACCCAACGCGAAGCCGAGTTGAAAAATGAGAAAAGGCGTCCCTGACTGGCGCGACAACCGGACGAGGAGATAAAGCGCCCAACTGAGCAGAAAAACGGAAACTTCCTCGCTGGAATAATGGACGAAATCACGAGCAACCGTCCAAGAGACAAAGAGGAAGGCTGGCAGCAACGCAATCCGTGCGGAGACATCACCGGCCACGCGTCGCCCGGCCAGATAGAGAAAAATGAAGGCCGCGAGAAGGCAGAGAGTTTGGAAAACACGCCCAGTCAGATAGGTGGGCTGAACACCGAAGGGCAGACACCAGAGCAGGGCATAGCTGTTGAGCGGACCGCCTGAGCCGCCGTCAATATCGCGCCACGGAATCGGATGAGTTTCATAGGTGATCGCCTGCGCGAGCATCTGGGGCTCATCGGGGTCGAAATAATGCGGACAAAAGAAAGCCGGATAGCGACAGGCGAACATGGTGAGTCCCATGACCAGGAAAAACAGCCATGATTGCCGGAAAAAGGAAACGAAAGACTTGCGCTGGAGAAGGGGTGCAATTGCCAGGAGGCCTGTGAACGCCATGCCGCCATTGATGAGCGCACTTTGTAGAGTCGGATGTGCATCAACGTAAACAAGGAAATCGACGAAATGCATACAGAACTAATCTTCCTTCGAAGCCTGCTTGGCCGCGGCCACGAAATCTTTGGCGAGCTTTGGGCCCTTTTCCGTCGTCACGGCACCAACTGAAAAAGGAGGGAGTTTGGGTTTGATCGGCAACAGCTTGAGCCGCTGCCCGCTCATGCAGGCGAGGGAAGAGGGGACGATGGCAATACCTTGCCCAGCTTCCACCGCGGCGATCAGCCCGGTGACGCCGTCGTACTCTTCGCCGACCTGGGGTTCGAAACCGAAGGGGCGAAAGAGCTTTTTGAGCGAGTCGTAGTATTCCGGGTAATCCTCGCGGGAGTAGACGATAAAGCGCTCGTTTCGCAACGCACGGATGGCCACGTCGTTCTTTCGGGCCAGTGGATGCGAGATGGCCGCGGCGCAGCAGAGCGGATGGGAGGCGATATGTTCAAAAATCAATCCGCGCATCCGGGAAGCCGGCGGGCGCACCGTCAGGGCGAGATCAATCTTACCCGCGGTGAGGCGTTGGATGCATTCCTCGCTGGAGAGATCATGCAAGGAGACGCGGACGCCGGGATGGGCGCGCTCGAAAAGCATCAGTGCCTTGGGCAGCAACCGGACGGTGAGGGAAGGTGCATAGCCGACGTGCAGGGTGCCGCGAGTCGTGTTGGCCACGGTTCGAACCGTATCAACCGCCTGGTCGACGCGGAGAAGAATGGCCCGGGCCTCGTTCAGGAAAATTTTTCCTGCTTCCGTCAGCGCGAGAGACTTGGCGGTGCGCCGGAACAACTGGACGCCGAGTTCCTCCTCGAGATCGCGAATCTGCCGGCTGAGCGGTGGCTGGGAGACATGGAGCCTCGCGGCGGCGCGGGTCGCATTTTGTTCCTCGGCTACGACGACGAAGTAACGCAGATGCCTGAGTTCCATGAATCGAGCATACCTAAAAGGACTTCTAAGCCAACAAACATAGTCTTTCGAGAATCACCAGGGATGAGGTTGGTTATTGGTAACGAAAGAAACCCTATGATCCAGATTAGAAAATCCAACGAACGGGGCCACGCCAACCATGGCTGGCTCGACGCCCACCACACCTTCAGCTTTGCCGACTACTACGATCCCGAGCACACGCATTTCCGCTCTCTGCGCGTAATCAACGAGGACCGGGTCACGCCCAAGATGGGCTTCGGGATGCATCCGCACCGGGACATGGAAATTATCACCTACGTCATCGACGGTGCCTTGCGGCATCGGGACTCGATGGGCAATACCGCGGTTATGCGCGGTGGCGATGTCCAGCGCATCAGCGCGGGAACCGGCATCATGCACAGCGAAGTCAACGAATCAGAGACCGAGCCAGTCCATCTCCTTCAGATTTGGATCATGCCCGATCACAAAAACGCGAAACCGGCTTACGCCGAAAAATCATTCGCCAAGATAAACCCGGGCCAGTTACACCTCATCACCTCTCAGACCGGGCGTGATGGTTCCATTCCGATCAACCAGGACGCCGATCTTTATGTCGCCAGGCTCAACCCAGGAGAAAACCTGAAGCACACCTTCGCCGCCGGGCGGAGCGGCTGGCTGCAGGTCATCGACGGTGAATTGAAAGTAAATGGCGAATCGATCACGAATGGAGATGCCGTTGCTATCAGCAAAACAGAAGCGGTGACCATCTCGGCGGCGAAGTCCGCGCACTTCCTTTTCTTCGACCTCAACTAAAAACAACCAAACCTCACAACTTAAGAAATATATCCATATGAAAAAGCTACTGCATCTCCTCACGGTTACATCGTCTGCCTACGGTCCGATCTTCCTCCGTCTCTTCCTCGCCCTGGTCATCTTTCCGCACGGGGCGCAAAAAGTTTTGGGCTGGTTCGGGGGCTATGGGTTCACCGGAACCATGGCTTTCTTCACCGGCACAATGGGCCTGCCTTACGCGATTGCACTGCTGCCAGTCCTGACCGAATTTCTGGCGCCGGTGGCCTTGTTCTTTGGGGCCTTCACGCGTATTGCCGCGCTGGCGGTTGGCGTAAACTTTCTCGTAGCGGTGCTGATGGTACAGTTACCCAACGGCTTCTTTATGAACTGGTTTGGTACCCAGAAAGGTGAGGGTATCGAATACTCGTTGCTCATCTTTGGCATGGTCTTGTCGCTGATCGTGAGCGGAGCGGGCCGATTCTCGGTTGATCGGGTGATTGCGGAAAAGACGGAGTAAGTTAAATTGCGAGGACATGGCCATGGCACCTCAATTTCCAGATGAGCAATCAGCCGACGGCGCCTTCGTGCGGCAGGCCGATGAGTTTCGCGACTGGGTTTCCACCGACGGTTCCACCCCGTATGCGGTGGAACCGGGGCGATATCATCTCTATGTCTGTCTGGCTTGTCCGTGGGCCAGCCGGACATTGATCGCGCGCAATCTCCTCGATCTCGATCAAGCCGTCAGTGTGAGCATCATCGACCCGATCCGAGACGACCGGGGCTGGGCCTTTCGCGAAGGCCCTGGTTACACGAAGGATCCCATCAACGGTTTTTCCTTCTTAAGTGAAGCTTATGAAGCGACGCAGCCCGGCTTCAAGGGACGGGTCACGGTGCCGGTGCTCTGGGACAAACGCACGCGACGGATCGTCAATAATTCCGAGGACGATATTTGCCGCATGTTCAACGATGCCTTCTCCTCTCCCGGCAACGGAAAAGTCGACCTCTTTCCAAAGGACATCGAAGCGGAACAGGCAAAACTCTCCGCGTACATCTACGAGAAGGTGAACAACGGTGTTTACGAGGCAGGATTCGCCACGGCCCAGAAAACTTACGAGAAAGCCTGCCACGCACTTTTTGCGGCGCTGGATGAACTCGAAGTGCGCCTGGGGAAGCAGAGGTATCTTTTGGGCAACCGGATTGTCGAGACAGATTGGCGGCTTTTTTGCACCTTGATCCGCTTCGATGCAGTCTATCACGGCCACTTCAAATGCAACGTGCGGCGCATCCTTGATTATCCGAATCTTCAGGGCTATCTGCTCGATCTCTATCAACATCCCGACATCGCCGCGACAGTCAACTTTGACCATATCAAGCGGCACTACTATTTCACTCACGACGACATAAACCCGACCCGCATCATTCCGATCGGCCCCGCGATGGACCTGACCAAGCCGCATGGCCGGGAACGATTTGGCTCCGCCTGACATGAATCCCGATGCGCATGCATGGTGGAATTTTGGGTACACCGGCGTTTTTGTTTGTGTTTTCCTCGAACAAATCGGCGTACCGATTCCCGCTTTCCCCGCCCTGCTGGGCGCGGGCGCCTTGGTCGCATCGGGAGAGATGAGCCTGCCGGCTTGTGTGGCCGTAGCCGTAGCGGCAGCACTTTTGGCCGATGGAATCTGGTACAGTGTTGGCCGGGCAAGAGGCAGCAAAGTCCTGAACTTGATGTGCAAACTTTCATGGCGACCCGATACCTGTGTCAGCAAAACGAAAAACGCTTTTTCCGTGCTTGGACCCAATACACTTCTTTTCGCCAAGTTCGTTCCCGGCTTGAGCACGCTGGCGCCACCCCTGGCGGGAATTACCCAAGTGGCCATACCCCGGTTCGTTCTTTATGATGGTGCGGGTACCGTAATCTGGGCCTTGATTCCGTTGGTCGCCGGCACTTACCTGCAGGATGTTTTTGCGGCTTTGGAAACGAAGGCCTATTCACTGATCCCTTACCTGCCATGGATTTGTGGTTCGTTGATTGTCGGTGTCTTGATCTGGCGATATGTCAATCGGACCCAATACATACAAGCGCTCCGAACCAGCCTCCTGGGCGGCATGCAGCCAGAGGAGCTCAAGGCTCTTCTCAATGCCGGGGAGGATATCGTTGTGCTCGACATACGCGACGAAATCAGTGCGAAGGCCTCTCCGGTGATCCTGCCCAAGGCGCGCTGGATACCATACCGGGTTCTGGCTGAGCGGCTGGCCGAATTGCCCATGGACAAGCCCATTATTGTTTATTGCGACTGTCCCGAGGACCAGGGAGCGATTGCGATGGTGGATCTCCTGCGTCACCACGGTATCAGCCGGGCGCGTCCGTTGCGTGGTGGTCTGGAGGGCTGGATCGCGAAAGGCTTCGAGACATCCGAATTAAGTTTAGTTGCCTAGGCGGATACGGTCTCAAACTGGCATTGGCCGGATTTCCGGGTAAGCTTGCCCATGATCTGTTTTGGGAAAGGGCGACGTGGTTAGACCGAAGCCCGACCCCTACGCCGTTCTGCGGTTCGCCAATTACCGTTACTTCGTTCTGGGCCGCAGCTTTTTCACGCTGGCTGCGCAGATGCAGACCGTCGCGGTGAGCTGGGAAATTTACCAGCGGCTCCACATGAACACGGCCGATGCCGCGCTGGCTTTGGGCTTCATTGGTCTCGTCCAGGTTTTGCCGATGATGGTTTTCGCCCTGCCGGGCGGCCAGGCCGCGGATCGCTTTAACAGGAAGACTATTGCGCGGGCCACGCAATTGCTCTTTGCCGCCTGCGCGATGGCGATGTTGATCCTGTCGCGCCTGCAAGCCCCTGTCGGTTGGTATTATCTTGTCCTGGCAATCGCCGCCTGTGGCCGGGCCTTTACCGTTCCGGCCATCAGTTCGCTCTTTCCCACACTCGTGCCCCGCGAGCTTTTGCCCAATGCGATGACGTGGAACAGTTCCATTTTTCAGGTCACGGCCATGATTGGGCCTGCCCTCGGCGGACTGATCGTCGCGCAATGGGGGGCTGCGACCTCCTATACCGTCAACATCGTCTGCGCGAGCCTGGCCTTCCTCACCTTTTCCCTCACGGTGCCTTCCACCACGCGGACCGACAAACCGCCGATCACCTGGAATTCGTTGGTCAGTGGAGTCCGCTTCGTTTTCGGTACGCGGCTTTTGCTGGGGCTTTTCTGCCTTGATATGTTCGCAGTCCTCCTGGGCGGTGCCACCGCTTTGCTGCCGATTTACGCAAACGAAATTCTCAAGGCGGGACCAGAAGGTTATGGCCTGCTTCGCGCCGCGCCTTCCCTGGGAGCGGTGATGATGGCGGTGATCACCGCCCACCTGCGTCCATGGCAAAGGGCCGGACAAGTCATGCTATGGGGCGTGGCTGGATTCGGTCTGGCCACCATCCTGTTCGGTGTCTCGACGGTGTTTTGGTTTTCATTGATCGCCCTGGCCTTGACTGGTATGTGCGACAACATCAGCGTCGTCGTGCGCCAGACTGTCATGCAAATGATCACACCCGACGCCATGCGCGGCCGCGTTTCATCAATTACTTTTCTTTTCATCAGTTGCTCCAATGAGCTGGGTGAACTGGAGTCGGGGCTTACCGCGCGCTGGTTCGGCGCCGTGAACTCGGTGATCCTCGGCGGCCTTGGGACCATTTTCGTGGTCCTAGGATCGACGGTGCTTTTCCCGGAAATCGGCAAACTCGGACGCCTGCACGAACTCAAGCCGGTCGAACTGGCCAAGGCAACGGAGGAAGAGTTGGAAGAAAAATCAAATGCCTAGAACAGGCAGCGGTCGGATCAGTTTTCGAAAAAATCTCGCGCGGATTTGGATTTTGCCGCGTCTATGTGAATGGATGATCGATCTAATTCCGCATTGCCGACGTTGTTAGGGTGAGTGCAGACTCAGGCCAGCCCGTCGCTCGTGCGGCTACTCTTCAAGGAATTTTCCTCTCATGAAAAAAATACCCCTGACTCTCGTGGCCTTGATCTTCGGCGCAATCGCAGGCTGGGCCGCCCCGGCGCTCACCATTTACAACCAGAACTTCGCCGTCGTGCGCGACACCGTCCCGTTGGATCTTAAAACCGGGGTGAATCCGGTCAGTTTCTCCGACACGACGGCGCACCTTGAGCCGGACTCGGTCATCCTGCGTGATCCGAGTGGGAAAACGAACCTGCAGATTCTTGAACAAAACTACCGGAACGATCCGGTGTCGCAGGCCCTGCTCCTTTCGCTTTTCGAGGGCAAGACACTCGATTTCGTCATTAAGCAGTCGAACAAGCCGGATGAGATCGTCCAGGGAAAAATCATCCGCAGCGGCTACGCCCCGAATTCACAGACGACAATGCAGCGCTACGGTCAGCAGTATTATCAGCAGCAAAACAGCATTGCCTCGGGACAGCCGATCATCGAAGTGGGCGGCAAAATCCAATTCGGCCTGCCGGGCCAGCCCATCTTTCCATCGCTGGGCGATGACACCATTCTCAAACCGATGATTACCTGGAAACTAAACGCTGACACACCCGGCAAACTGGATGCGGAGCTCGCCTACATCACCGGCGGGATGAGCTGGGAAGCCAGTTACAATATCGTCGCTCCCGAGGAGAGCGATTTGATCGACGTCATCGGTTGGATCACGATGGACAACCAGAGCGGCAAGACTTTCACCGATGCGAAGATCAAATTGATGGCCGGGGACGTGAATAAAATCCAGGACCAGAACGGGGTCAGGGACGTTACCTTTGCATTACGGGCGGAGGCATCAAAATCGGTGGCACCCGTGACCGAGAAAGCCTTCGAGGATTTTCACCTTTATTCCCTGCCGCGCGCGACAACTCTGCACGATGGCGAGACCAAGCAGGTGGAATTCATCCATGCCGCCGGAGTGAAGTCGCAGAAGGTCTACGTCTACGACGGCGTGAAAGTTGACTGGAACCAGTGGCGCTATAACTCGCAGGGGTTGCGCCAGAGTGAAGAGTTCGGCAGTCAGAGCGATACCAAGATCGCCATCATGCGTGAGTTCAAGAACTCGGAAGCAAACCATCTCGGCATGCCTTTGCCGAAAGGCCGTCTCCGGTTTTACAAGCAGGACGATAAGCAACTCGAGTTCACCGGAGAAAACCTGATCGATCACACACCCACGGATGAATTGGTCAAAGTCTACACGGGCAATGCTTTTGACCTCGTTGGTGAAAGGCGTCGCACCAACTTCAAGATCGACAATGCCAACAACTGGGCTGACGAGTCCTTCGAGATCAAATTACGCAACCACAAGAAGACTCCGGTGGAAATCCGCGTGGTTGAACACCTCTATCGCTGGACCAACTGGGAGATTACCGCGAAGTCGAACGATTACAATAAGACCAACGCCCAGGAGATTGTGTTCAACATTCCGCTCAAGCCAGACGAGGAAAAAATTATTACCTATACGGTCCACTATTCGTGGTGAACCGGAATCACACTACGCCTTTATCGAGCAGGTTGCGGTTCTTTAGAGAAGGCTGTTGTCAGGCCGTGGAGGAGGCATCTCCCTGTCGGTGATGCCAGCACCAGCATCGGCGCGTTCGCGGGTTCGGCCTGCCGGTCGAACATCGTCGTGGTCAAAGGGGGGCAAAACTTTTTCTTTCACGTAGATGCCGGGCTTCCCACTGTCGCTGACGTCGACAAAGACCGTAAAGACTTCGCCTGTTGCCAGGATCATAATTTTGTCGTTTTCTTGATAAAGTCTCGTTACCACGGACGGAGAATAGCCAGCACGGATAATTCATCGCAACTATCTATTTACCGCGATGTGCTGGACTTGAGGTGCGTGGCTAGTTATTGCCACGTGCGATAATCACGACGCCTGCGAGAATGAGCAGGCCTCCGACAAGGGTGGCGAGATTCAGCGTATTTTGGCGGAAAAGAATCCACGCAAAAAAAGCGGTAAAGAACGGATAGGTCACCTCGATTAACGAGGCCACGGTCGCATTCTTCGCCTGAATCGACATGAAGATCAGCAAAGCCGCAACCATCGCGGTGATCACCGCGACGATCAGGCAAAGAATTTCCGTTCGGGCGAGCCCCAATTCCGAAAAAGTCGCCTGCCATTTGCCGGTGGCACTCAATAGTAAGGCCATCGCCAGGGCGCCGAAGAGCATATCGATAAAAAACAACGTTTGGGGCGACATTCCTCGTTCCAATAAACGTCCGGCCACGGCGTAGTTGATGCCCCAGATGACAGCGGCTCCCAGCGCGTATAAGAACCAAGTCATGGCGTCAAAGCGTGCGCGGGCAGATTTTGCCTGTAAAGGTGAAACTCAGGCCACGCTTCGGATGCGTTCACTGCGGCTTGAGATACTGGGGGCCAGCCTCGAGTGTCAGGACAAGAACGCCGCCCGTCGCCGCCATGGCCATCTGCCTTTTCCCGTCATAACTCGTGGCCATGTAGATCCCGTCCGACATTGGAATTTTTACTACATGGGAATTAGGCGCGGTCGTCCAAGCAACCATGCACGGCTTTCCGTCCTTGGTGAAAAAAAGAACGTAATCGTTCTCGGAAGCCAGAGTTATCCGTTCCTTGAGGAGGTAGCCCTCCAGGGCGTGAAAATAAGTTTGTGCGGCATCGTACGCTGGCTTGTGATCGTAGATCTCACTCCGACCGGGGTGATAGTCGAAGTGCACGATACCATAACTGTTTTCCTGGTTCACCGGATCGGCGCCATCGTCATGCCAGTCATACCAGATCGTCAACGGGACGCCCGACAGCACATCGAATAAAAAAAGCCGGGGCAGAAATTGCGCTTCCTTGGTTTCATTCAAGCCCGGCCAGGTGGAACAGAAGCCCGATTCGCCGCAGACGAGATCAATCTGCTGCCCGGGCTTGGTATATTTTTTGAGCAGATCACGAGCCCGGACATAGGTAGGGCCATAAGTTTCCGGTCCACCATGAAGATAGGGATGGATGGTCAAAGCTGCCCAGTCACCCAGGACGCCCTCGCGACCGAGAACATCGACGAAGTAGAGCTGAATGCCACTGAGGGCCGGGCCCGCAATCAACTCGTCCGGCGCCGCTTCATGGACGGCCTTGTTCACGACGAGGGCCAGTTTGGCATAGTCCTCCGGATTGACCCGGGGAGTCCAGAACCAGTCGCCATTCGGTTCGTTCCAAATTTCCCAGAGAACGCCCCGGCCCTTGAAATGAGTCACCGCCGCAACAGCCCACCGGGCGAACGCCGCGCGGGCTTCATCCGAGTGCGGTGCTGCGGCGTTTTTCTCATAGAGACCGTTTCCATAATCGAGAATGAGAAGCGCCCTCAGATGAAATTTATCGAGGCTGGCCAGGAGCCGGTCGTAAGCGGAAAAATCGTAGACCCCCGCTTTCTTTTCCGTTGCCATCCATGCGAAGTCCATCCGCACCCAGCGAAAGCCCGCCCGGGTCAACATCTCCAGCTCCCCGGGACGGGGATCCGTGAAGTGAATATTAACTCCCATGCCGGCCAACGGATCGGAGGCATCGGGCAATCCGAATTTTTCCCCGTGCGCAAACAGGGTGCCTAACCCAAAAGTGGCGCACAGCAAGACAAGCAATCGGGGCCAGAGCCGGGTTTCCATTTCTCAATAAAACGCGGCGAACTAATGCGTCAAAGCATAGACCGCGATGTTCAGCGCAATCTGACGGCCATCCTCCGGTGCGAGACCGCGGCCGGAGTTGCACTCATTGCCCATGGCAAACGAACAGCAGAGGCCGTCTTCGCACATGACCGCGACCAATTCATCGCCATTGAAAAGGCCGTCGAGTTGGACATCCTCGTTTTTGTCGAGCGCCCTCAGCCGGTCCATTTTATAGAACGTGCGGTAGATGATGTGATCGTAGGAAATTTTTCGCACCGGGTTGCCTGGAAAAACCCGGCTCATTTCCCGTCGCCAGGCGATGGGGAATCCCGGGGCATTGCAGCAACCCGAGCCCAGGAGAAAACCACCATGCATAAAATACTTCCGCAGGTTCGCCAATTCCGCCTCGGAGAGAACAAAGTCGTTGTGACCGTTCATGAAAAGGAACGGCGTTTCAAACATGCTGTCATCGGCCAGCCGGATTTTTTTCTCGTCCTGTACTTCGATCGTCGAGGCGCGCCCCAGGAGATGTCCCAGTTCCTGCGCCACGGTGCCGCAATCGTCACCGTCGTTCTGGCTGTACTTCAGGCGTCCGACAAAAAACGTCGTGAACTTGTCCGTCGATTGCGCCGCGACCGGCACCGGTAAAGCGATGAGATATAGCGCTCCCAGCACGAGAAGGAGACGCGCCCAGTGCATGAATGCGACTATAAGAGGTTCCATCGCTTCCTCAAGAGCCATTCCGCAGCAACGCAACCAAGGAGCAGCGACAGCATCCAGCCGTTCAAGCCCCAAGGCAACCGCGTAGCATCCGCTTTCTCCATCAGTTGAACTTGCTTCTGCATGGATTCCACGAGGCTGACGGCGTCCTGCGCATCCTCGATGGCCAGCGCTTTCCCTCCCGTCAACGAGGCCCATTGCTTAAGATTTTCCATGTCCCGTCCCGTGTGTTCGAGTTCGATGCGATTGTTCGCCAGTTGCAGGTTGCGTTCGGCCACTTCGCGCTGTTCGGCGTCCCTGATGACGATGGAATAGAGTCCTTCCGTTTCCGCATGCACGGTAAGCGGGACAGGTTGGTTTGGCGGTAATTCGACGGAATTATGATAGAGCTCCTTCTGGTCTGGACCATGGACGCTGACAGTGAACACATTCAGCAGTTTCGGCGTCGTGGCGCCTGTATTCGCGACATCGGCAGCCGATATTTGCCGGTCCAGCAGGATATGGAGATCGGTGGGCGGAGTGAGTTCCTGATTAGCAAAATCGATCAGCACGGTTTGCTTGCCTGCCTCGCCCAGCCAACGGAAAAACTGTCGCCAGAAGCGATCGAATTGAGCCGGATCGCTCTCCTTCGCCAGCCGCCAGCGCCAGAAATTTTGCACGCAGATGACGGCCGAGCGCCCGGCGCCATAGTTTTGCGAGGCCATCAAAATCCGTTTGCCTTGCGGACCGACATCCTCTTCATGTTCGGCCCAGACGGTTGCGCCCGGCTTCGCTTTTTCCACCCGGCCATACTGGGTGAAGGACGGAAGCGACTGCCAGGCGCTGGCATTGTCCGTGCCGTCGGAAATCTGGAAGATCGGATTGCGCAGCGCTTCATCGGTCAGTTTCAGGTGGAAAGGTTTGTCGAGCGTTGTCAGTCCCGGATTTGCATCGAAGGTGACAGGCAGCAGTTTCTCCAGGGCGCTGCCCTGCCAGGAAGTATCAAAAGTCTCCGCACCGCCCAGAAGCAGCAGGCCCCCGCCGAGCTCGCCGCAGTAACGGGCCAATACGTTTTGCTGAGCAGAGGTGAGGTCGGTAGCCTTGAGATTGGAAATCACCACGACTTGATAGGGCGAGATCTGTTCAATGCTGGTGGGAAATCCATCGATCAGTTCGCCCGCCTTTTCGACATTTTGACGATAAGTTGAATGATCGGAGGTACGGCTCAATCCCGTGACGCGGACGGCAGGATCGCTGTGCAAAGCGCGGAGGATGAATTTGTAATCCCACGTCAGCGTTCCCTGCACGAAGAGAATGCGCAGGTCCTTTTCATTGGAAATGTTCACCTGGGCTGTTCCGGTTTTCTGTCCGACCACCAGCGGATCAACATTCGGAGGCATGAGCTGAACGGTGTAATTGTGCCGTCCCTCCTCAATCTCAGTAACCGGAAAAGTCTCGGCCCAGGAACGCGAACCGGAAAATGCCGTGACCGTCTTGGTTTGTGCGAGTTGACCGTCGCGCAGGAGCATGAGTTCAAAACTGGGCAGGTCGGACGAGCCACTGACGGAGAGTTCCGCCGAGACCCGGAACTGTTGCTTGGCCGGGACGACGGAAGGCGCGGTGACTTTTTCCAGGGCCAGCGTGGGCGGTCCGGCGTCAGAGCCGATGCCGATGCCGTAAACAGGGATTCCACGCTCCAGCAAAGCGGAACTGGCCTTGTAATTGTCAGTGGTGTCGTTGGCATTGCCGTCGGTCAACGCAATGATGGCCACGGGCGGTTCCGCGCCGGACGTTGCCGCCTGCAGGAGTGCGCCGGCCAAGTTGGTTCGCTTGCCATCGACGGCAGTCATCGCGGCGGCCACATCGTCACCGTTCGCAGGCCTTGCCGATTCGGCAAAAAGCCAGGGATGAATTTTCCAATGTTGCTTGAGCAATGCCGGGGCCAGCTTGTCCTTCAGGTAGTCATAGGCATCGCCAAAACGCGATTGATGCCCGTCGCGTAGGGACATGCTCAGGCTGCGATCCATCAAGACGGCAACGTAAGGTTCATGATGCTCGCCCACGCTTTGTACGGACACCGGACACGCCGCCAGCAGGAGAACCTCCAGCAATACGATCCCGCGCAAAATCACCAGTGCCGCAGTCTCCGGCCACGCCAGGCCGCGTCGGGCGAGTTGCCACCCCGTCAGCCCGAGCATCGCCAGGACCAGGATTCCGCCGGGCGCAAGAACCCACGCCGCGTCGAACGCAAATGTTGAATTAGCCGGCATGAAGTTGGGCGGGAGATCGGCAGGAAACGTCGGTCAGTTACGACTGGAAACGTTCATGGGCTGTGATTGGAAAGTTGTTCGTAGTAGGTCCTGATCCGGTCCCGGTAATTGGGTGGGAATGTTGAAGTATCAATCACGGTGATAGGGACATCCTGCGGCTTGTCCTTATTGGGATCATTGGCTTCGGCGCTCATCGTCTGGATTTGGTCGAGCAGCTTCTTCAACGCCTCGGGATCGACCGGTTTGCCATTGGTGTCCTTTTTCAGGTTCCGGGCTTGCATCAAGATATCCGCACCCTGCGGCGTATCATTCTTGGACAGTCCTTCGACCAGTTCGCTGACAATATCGCCCAGTTCCTTGCCCTGTTCCTCGGCGGAAGGAGGATTCTTCTTTTGCTGGGCGAGAAGAAGACCCTGCAACTGTTGAACGGCCTGCCCGAGTGCGTCGCCGGGCGGTGCCGGCGTCTGCATGTGGCTGTGGATTTGTTTGGTCAACGCCGGTTGGCCCTGTTCAAAGGCCTGACTCACCTTCGATAAATTTGCCTGGGCAGCTCCGGCGGCCCCCTGTCTGGCAGAGCCTGGCTGCGCTTGCGCCAGTTGATCGAGCGCCTGCTGCAGGGCCTTCTGGTTATCCGCGGAAAGCGTCTGCCCGAGTTCGGGCCCCAGCCCCGCGCCGCCCGGGCTGTCGGCAATTTCCTTCAAGGTTCCGGTGGAGCGCTGCGCTGAATCGGAAAGCGCCTTGATGTCATCAGGGGAGAGGGAGCCCGCCTTGTTTCTTTCCTGGTCAAGCTGCTGGATGTTCTGGTCGACGATTTTCTTGAGTTTATGGGCCTCGGCCAGTTGCTGGAGTTGCATGTTCTTCTGTACGGCTTTTTGCAAATCGTCCATGTCGTCTGCCGCATGACTGAGATAATGCTGGCTCTCGAATCCTCCCGAGCTGAGATTGTCGATGGCCTGCGACATGTCTTCAGCCAGGGCTGCTTTCTCCGCGTCTGTCGCACGAAAAAGATCCGGATTTTTTTCCATCAGGTGATCGATCTTTTCCTTCAACGCCTGTTCTGCCTGGGCCGTGGCCGAATCATTCGCATTGTTGCTCCCGGTCGCCTTGACGGCCAGCGAGCGTTGTTTTTGGTCGAGCTGGGAAAGCTCCTTTAACGCCTCCTGCTGTCGGTCGTGCATCTCGGTCACCTGCGACATCGCCTTGAGCGAATCCTGGGCCGTGGCGATGGGAGGATGATCGCCCGGATCGGCGGCGGAGCCATCACCAAAAGCATCCGGGTGTTCACTGACGACTTTCAGAAAGGCCTTGCGGCACGCGACCAACTCGGCCAAGGCGCCTTGTTCGTGGCGCATCGCCTCCGGCATAACTTCTTCTCCCAGATTTTCCGTTGCTTTGTCCATGTGTTGCTCGGCGAGGGCAAGGTGATCGAGAATTTGCCCAATGGGTGCATTCTCATTCTTGGCGACAATCTCCCCGTAAAATTGGTTGGCCGCCGCCGCCCGCGCCGCTTCCCCATCGGTCAGTTTTTTGAGGTCCTGCTTCCGCAACACATCGGTGGGATAGGTTTCCTGCTGGAACTGGTGAGTTTGTTGAATCATGCTCATCTGCAAGTTGATCTGCTCGAGGAGTTCCTGCTGAAGCGCGTGGGCATTATTCCCTTTCCCATTCTGGCCTCCCCCGGCGTCCGCTTTATTGAGATCCTCGCGAAAGGGCCGGATTTCGATAAAATAGATTTTTGAGACGTACTCGGCCGGTACGGCGGTCTTCACTTTGGCGTAGTAACTGATCACGTCCCAATCGGAGACCTTGAGTTCATCGAGATAGACCAAGGGTTGATAGACTGCGTATTGCGGCTCCATGGCCGGGGCGAGAGGATGACTCACTTCCGGCCCGCCATTGATCGAGGTGACCCACATGGGATCCTTTAAGTTCGCGCTCGCCGTCATCTCGATCTGCAAAGGCAGAACGTCAATTTTGGTCAGCTTGACGTCGTGTCCCGGGCTGACAATCCGCACGATGCCCCACGGTTTGCTGGCAGATTTCGTTTCGGTGACATTGTTGGGAACGAGTTCGAAAGGCGTGTCGCCCTTGGGCGCGAGTGAGGCAGGGGGTGGATGGAAAAGCCGGTCGAAGGGATTGTACCGATAATCGAAGGCGACCACTCCGGCCAGAATCAGCGCAAAAAGGCCCAGTCGCTCCAACGCCGGACGGGGGGAAAACGGGATGACGACGGGTTGCTTCTCAAAGACCTGCGCCGCTTGTGCTTCAATTTTTCTTTTCAGGAGGAATTGCTGCGGGCGTCGGGACTTCTCGAGAAAGACCAATGTATTGATCCGGTCGAGAAGACCGGGGCAGCCTGTCTCCAATTTGTCCGCCAGCCATACCCGGTGTGGTTCCTTGATCAGCAGAAGCATGACGATGCCCAGGAACACAACGAACGTGCCCACGACAAAAAATCCGATCAAAGTATAGAAGAGCCACGGCGCGGTCAGGATCTTATGCCACGCGAGCAGCTCGAGCCCGAACCAGACGAGACCGAAACCGCAACCCGCATTCCCGAGCCATCGCCAAAAAGTCAGCCATCGCCACCGCCGGTCGATAGCGTCGAGTTTCTGCTGAATCAGGGCGATTGGATTGGTACTCATGCGTGCCCCCGCCTGGCCAGGACTATCATTTCAAGAAACAAGGCGGTAAAGCCAGCCAGAACCAGCAGCCACCATAGGTTTTCACTCGACGACCGAACCGAAGGCTGGGCCATTGCAGTCGTTTTGGCCGAATCTACCGGTTTGTCCAGGGTCCACGCCGTTAGGATGTCCGGCTTGGCCTGCAGGTAGGTTAATTCCGATTCCTTGGCCGGTGGATTGACCGCGACGACTTGCTGGACCACCGGATCATTATCGTAGGACAAAGTATAGAGGCCGGGTAGATCCGGTGTCCGCACCATGGCTCGGCGATCGGGACCCACCTCAGTCTCTCCAATTTTCTTGCCGTCGGCGGAAAGGATTACTTTCTTAACGCCGCGATTGACCGGCACCTGCACCAACCAGACTTCGCCCGGTTCCAGCATGGCATTGAGCGTTGATTGCGGGCGCAGGTATTGCAGTGCCGAATCGAGGAAAGGGACAAAGCTCGGATGAATCACCCAATCGGTCTGTCGCCGGTCAAAGGCGAAGGTGGACAGCAGGTAGCGTCCGCCATCCTTTGAGCCATCGAAGAGCAGGGGATCGCCGCTTTGCGAAAAGAGAATCGGCTTTGCCTCTCGCGCGGCCAGGTGGATCGTCTCGCCGATCCGCACTTCGAGTAGATTGCTGAAATCAGGCATGGTGAAGGGCTTGAAAATCGGCGAGGTGGGCGAGAAATAGCGAATGGGTGTCAACGGCGCGGAGGCATTGGGAGCGAGCCGCGTCTGCGGATCAAAACTCAGGTCCTGGAGAAAACCGGTCAGTAGCGTGGAGAGTTCGCTCACCATGATGAAGACCCCGCGGCCTGATTTGAGATAGCGATGCACCAACTGGCGGGCCTGTTCGGATTGCAGGTAATTGCCGTCGATCATCAGGATATCGGCATCCGCTTCCGGCGCGTCCAATGGCTGTTGCAACTGAGCTGGCTGCAGATCCTGCACGGCCCAGTGGCCGCGTGAGACGGCACTCGAAAGGGCTGCGTGAAGATAAAGACTTTGGCTGAGCAGCGCGACTTTGCCCTCGGTGACCGGCGGGACCGAAAAATAGGCGACGTTGTCTTGTGGCAGATCGTCGGGTTCCGCAGTCACGCTGATCGAGCCCTGCAGCCAGGTCTTTGGATCGATCTCCCACTGGGTGACGACGCTGATCTTGTCGGTTTTCGAATCAAGATTGGCCGCGCGATGCAGGATTTCGCGGCCATTGGCCGTCAGGGAAACCGTGGCGGACCTGATCTCCCCAGTCCGGCCAATGAGCGCGGTAAATTGGACAAAGGCCCGGTCCCCCATGAAAACCGATTGCACCTTGGGATCTGCCACATAAAAATTGGGTCGCGAGGCTACGTCGGAAAACGATGGAAACGTCACCAATCCCGGCTCGAGAAAAGGCGGTGCGCTGGAATTCTCCTCCCACTGGTTTCTCTGTTCATCCGAAAGCACCACGATTTGTTTCTGTTCACCCAGCGATTGTTTGAGCAGGAACGTCGCCTGGCGCAACGCGGAGAGCATGTTTCCGCGCTGCGAGGTCGGTTGAAGCGCCCGTACTTTCTCTTCCGCCTGCGCAGGACTGTCACCGAAACTCGCCACAACGCGCGACTGGCTGGTCAGCTCAACCACCGCGATCTGCTGGCGGGAGCTCGCCTGATGAATCTGCCCCAGCAAATAATCCCTGTCCCGTTCCCAGCCTTTTCCGGCCTGGCGGCTCAAAGTGTTGTCGAACACGTAAACAATGCTGCTCGTCGTCACTCCCCCATTTTTCAGCAGGTACGGTTGCGCGAATGCCGCGATGAGGAGGAGCACCGCCAGCAGCCGCAGCAAAAAAAGCGGCAGATTTTTCAGCGACAACGGCGGAGCCTTCACAATGGGCTGGTCTTGCAAAAACCGCAACGCGGCGAAGTGGACGACCTGCTCCCGGTCTTTCCGCCGTAAATGCAGCCAGATTGGCGCACCCACGGCAATAATCCCCAGCCAAAGCCACGGATTGAGAAAACTGATCATGCGAGTCGGTTAGATGAACATTTTCCGCTGCGACAAAAAGAAAGCGAGCGCCCGGCCTGGATCGGCATAAGTCGGCAGGACGAGATGCTGAATCTCCAACGTCCGCAGCAGGCTTCGGTATTGCTCTTGGAAAGCTTCGAAACGCTCGAGGTAACTTTTCCGGGCTTGGTCCGGATGGATGCGCCGCCGGACGCCGCTCTCGAGATCTTCGAAGATGTTGCTCTGGTCGAAGGGGAATTCGAGTTCATCCCGGTCCAACACCTGAAAAACGAGGATTTCGTGCCCGAGATAGTGAAGTTGTTTGAGTTGTTCCTGAACCTCCTCCGCGGGATCGAGCAAATCGCTCAGCAAGAGAATGACGCTACGGCGATGAATCAGCCGCGGCGCATTGTCCAACAACGTTGCCAGGCAGGGGCCGCCCGCAGGAGGCACATTTTCAAGCTGCCCCAGGATTTGTCCGAACTGACTCGGTTTCTGGGACGGCTTGAGAAAGCGCAACTGCGGCCCGCGTACGATACGGCTGACCTCACCCGCCTTGGCTTTGATCGATTCCCCTTCGGTTTCCTGCGTCAACAATCCGGTGGCGTCCTTTTGTTTGAGCAATAGCCAGCTGAGCGAAGCTGCCAGCACCTTGGCATAATCGAACTTGCTGTACCATGCCTTGCTTCCCTGGTACGCCATTGATTTACTCGTATCGAAAATGACGTGGAACTGGAGATTGGTCTCCTGTTCGAAGCGCTTGATGCACAATTTGTCCGCGCGCGCATAGTAGCGCCAGTCGAGATGCCGCAGGTCATCGCCCGGCTGGTAGTTGCGGTACTCGTTGAATTCAACGCTATACCCGTGGAAGGGACTTTCGTGCATGCCGCTGAGAAAACCCTCGACGATGTACCGGGCACGAAATTGCAATCCCGCCAGCGCCTTGAGCGTTTCAGGGTCAAAGCGGTACCGGGGGGAGGTGATAGTCGTGCTCATCCGTTGCTCGTTTTGATGTCGCCGATGAGTTGTTGGACAATTTGGTCGGTGGATTTATTGTCCGCGTCCGCGTGGAAGCTGCGGATCAACCGATGGCGCAGAACCAACACCGCCAGGGCCGCAATGTCTTCACAGGAGACATTGAAACGGCCCTGCAATGCGGCACGGGCCCGCCCGGCGATAATCAGGTTCTGGCTGGCACGCGGGCTGGCGCCGCAACGGATCCAGCGCTTGATATACTCCGGCGCAGTCGAATCGTCCGGACGCGTGGCCCGCACCAGCCGCACCGCGTAGTCGACGACGTTGGGTGGTGCGGGGATTTGCGTGACAGCCTCACGCAGGGCAATGATCTGCTCTTCTGAAATCAGCGACGTGAGATTGTCCGTCGGCGTGAACGAGTGACGTTCCACCAGCAGCACTTCATCCTGGTAGGAAGGATAGCCGATCGGCAGTTCAAAGAGAAACCGGTCGAGTTGTGCCTCAGGCAGCGGGTAGGTTCCCTCCTGTTCAATCGGATTTTGCGTTGCGAGCACCAGGAACGGCTCATGCATCGCGTAGAGTTTCCCCGCCAGCGTCACCGTCTTTTCCTGCATCGCTTCCAGGAGGGCCGCCTGTGTCTTGGGAGGCGTCCGGTTGATTTCGTCCGCCAGCAGGACCTGCGTGAAAATCGGACCAGGTACAAAAATGAAACGGCGATGTCCAGTTGTCGCGTCTTCTTCCAAGATTTCAGTTCCCGTTATATCCGAGGGCATGAGATCGGGCGTGAACTGTACCCGCGAAAAGTGAAGTCCGAGCAAATGCGAAACGACTTTCACCAGCAACGTTTTGGCCAGTCCCGGTACGCCGGTCAGCAGACAATGTCCGCGGGTGAGGATCGCAATCAGGATCGCTTCCACTGTAGCGGATTGTCCCACGACGACCTGGTCAACGGCTTTCTGCAATTGCGTCATCAGGGCGGGCAATTGCTCGATTTGAGTCACCGGTTCCGGGGTGGAAGGCGCGACGGTGGGAATGGGAGGAAGGGGCGGCGTGGAGGACATGATGGTGTTTGGAGTGTGACGGGGATTAGGGAATCTGAAAGCTCAGACCGTCCTGCAGCGCATCTTGGAGGTGACGGCAACTGGCCTGAAAAATTTGCGTCGAAGTTGGGTCCAACTCGGCTTTGAGCAGGGAAAGTTCCAATTTTGCGGTGACTTCCGTCGCCGAGGATTGGGACCAGGAAAGCTTCCACGACAAAACCGCATTATCTTCGTGTTGTGGTGCGGGAAGCGTGATCTCGCGGATGCCTGCCGGAAGGTGAAACGTACAATTCTCTGCAACTTCCATAGGGTAACCCTCGTTGAGCTGAAGCGTTGTTGTCCGTGGAAGCAGTGCGGAGGGCCATTCCTTGGGCAACCAGGAAGGGAGCCGTAGCATCCGGACCTGCGATTGGGGAAGTTGGCTCACCAGCCCGTTCCAAGTCCCATTGGCTTTCCACGAAAAATCCTTGCCGAGATCGGAGATCGCCGTTGCGTTCTGCTCCCTGGCTTCAAATTGTCCACTCGCGGGATGAAATGCGCCAGTCAGGAGCGGAGCGATCCTCGCCCGTTCGCTCCACGACTTGGCCACAGCGCGCAGCAGATAATCGCCATATCCCACTGACTGGGCCGAGATTTGCACTTCGGCGACACGGCTGGCGGCTTCTGGAATCCGTGCCGTCATGTCGATCATGATACGATGATCACTCGCAACGGCTTTGGGTAATTCGGTCAAGGCGTTGGTGGAGTCATTGATGACGAGGACCTTTCGCCCCGGATCGCCCGGAGGCAGCAATCCGATCCGGCAAACATCGTCGGTCGAGTCGATCCACAGCGTTTTTCCATTCAGTTGCACTTGGGAAATCGCATGGTTGAAGGCAAATCCAGGCAGGTCTTCGTAAGCTTGGGTAAACCTCGGAACCAATACCAGGCTGGCCTTATAGCCGAGCGATTTCAGCAGCGTGTTCAACAGGTTGGCCTTGTCCTTGCAATCACCGTAGCGATTCTTCAGGACGTTGGCTGCGGCGTGAGGCCGGTATGAATTCACGCCGAGCGGGATCGAGACGTAGCGGAAATTGGTCACGAACTGTGTCACGGCGGCGATCTTGTCCTGGTCGGTTTTGGCGTCCTTCACCAGATCACGGGCCTGCGCTTCCAGTTCCGGTGTCATGGCGTCGCTTTCGCGGATCAGGCGCCGGTACCAGTCCGCGAAGGCACCCCAGTCTGGAAACGTCGAAACTGCGAGCCGGGGGGCATCGCCTTCTGTATCTAGTGGCTCCTGGGGTGCGGCGGGAATGTTTTGAAATTGCCATTGATAGGTCGATCCATAGTTCGTTCGTGAGACGATGGGGTCGCTGGAGGCACGGTGAATGAACTTGAAATGGAAGGCCGATTTTTCCGGCACGCTGATGTCCACTTTCAGGGCGACGATGGGGATATCGGCGCTCAGCGCCACTTCTTCGAACATATGAGGCAGCGGAAAATGTTTCTGCGTCCGCTGCATCCGTACATGCAGGATCGAACCCGGTTCAGCATGCGGCAACGAGAAGAGTTTCTGGCTCGGGGCGTTGTAGCCTTCCGGCGCTTTTCCAGTGGCTTCGTGGATGTTGTCCGGGTCCAATTGCTCGATCTGACCGTCGGGGCGCCGGATCTCACAGGCGGAGATCGTCAGGTCCTCGTCGGCTGAAAACGAAAAATCGAAGTCGCCAAACCGTTTGCCTTCCTTGGTCAGGATTTGCAGAAACGTGTCCTCATCTTCCGTGAGTTGTTCGGAATCATCCACCAGCAACGATATCTGCCGAGAAAGAATGACCGCATCACTTTGCGGAAATTCGCGCGCCTCGATCGGCTGAATCGCCTTCCATGCGCCGTCCACGGAAACCGGTACACCGGGTGATGTCGTGCCGGACGTTCCGGGACTTGTCGCAAGACTGGTGCCGACCAGTTTGCGCGGTGGTTGGCCGTTCGCCCACAACGCCGGTTCCTCGGTTCGCGCCAACGAACGGCTCGCGTACCAATGATCGGTGGCCGCCCCAAGTTTGGGCCCGAGCACATTCAGGTCCGTGTCGCTTTTCATGAGATCAAGCAACAGCCCGAAGGAAATCGGGTCCTCCGTAAAAGCCAGGTCCGCTTCCGTCGCCAGCACCGCCCGCTGTGGTCCTTGGACTTCCGTCGCAAAAGCCTTGCTGCCTGGAAAAAACAGCAACCAGGTCGAGACTGGACTGGCATTCGCCACCCCTATCAGGTCTGTGGGCAAAATGCGTGGACCCGGGACATGAAAAACCGGTGTGCTGCCCTGCGTCCCACCATGGCCAAAAAGAAAATAAACCGGCGATGCCGCCGCGGTTGTCTTGATTTTCTCCGCGAGTCCCAGAAAAGTGGCCCGGTCGTTCGGCAATTTCTCCAATGGGTAATTCGGCTTGAAATCAGGCAGCGCGCTCAGGTTGGAAAGCAGCACTACTTTTTTCGGCAACATCGGCGCATTGTTCAGCAGCGTCAGCAACCGGCCGGTCTCGTCGGTGAAAGTTCTTTCCGATTCCATGTCGCCCGGCAATCCCGCGACAATGACTACCATCTGGTCCTTGGTGAATGACGTGGCGGGAGCTGCCCACGAAAACGAACACGCCCACGCCAACAACAGGCCGATGCGCGCAAGGGGCAGGACGTTCACCTGGGCCCAAGCCTAAGGGGGAAACTCCCGGGAAGCAATCGACTTGCGGTGGAGAAGGGAATTTCGCTGACTCGCTGGCTAGCATCTTCGCTACTTCGGTATGGGTCACCTGTTAGGCAAAGGAATCGCAACCGAATCGTCCTTGATTTCAATTCCTGGTTAGCCCCACACCTGCCGATCCAGCGTGCGATACTGGATCGCTTCGCTGATATGCGTGGCATCGACTTTCCCGGCCCCGGCAAGATCAGCGATCGTGCGTGAGACCTTGAGAATACGGTCGTACGCGCGGGCGCTGAGATTGAGTTCAGAGAGCGCCATCCGCAGCAGGCTTTCGCTGTCGTTATCGAGTGGAACGAAGGTCTTCAAATCCTTCGCGCTCATCTGCGCATTGCAACGGACTTTTCGCTTGGATGCGAATCGCTCGTGCTGCAATTGCCGCGCCTTGATCACGCGCGCGCGGATATCGGCTGACGACTCCGCCACGCCGGGCCGCAAAAGCGTCTCATGTTTCACGGCAGGCACCTCGACATGAATATCGATGCGATCAAGCAAGGGCCCGGAAATCTTGTTGAGATATTTGCGAATCGCCGCCGCCGAGGCGCGGCCCCGTTCCGCATCGCCAAAGCCACCGCTGCCGGGGCTCGGATTCATCGCCGCCACGAGCATGAATTGCGCAGGAAAGGTCATCGAGCCTACTGCACGGGAAATGGTCACGGTCCCATCCTCCAGCGGCTGGCGAAGCACCTCAAGTGCGCTACGGCGAAACTCCGGCAACTCATCCAGAAAAAGGATTCCATTATGTGCCAGACTCACTTCGCCGGGACTCGGATTGGCTGTTCCGCCGACAAGCCCTGCATCGGAAATCGTATGATGCGGCGAACGAAACGGACGCCGCGTCACCATCGCCTGGTCCGGCGTCAGCAATCCGGCGACACTATGCACCTTTGTTGTCTCGAGTGCTTCGTCGAGGGTCAACGGCGGACAGATCCCGGGAATGCGTTTCGCCAGCATCGACTTGCCACTGCCGGGTGGGCCGATCATCAGTACATTGTGTCCACCCGCTACTGCTACCTCGATGGCCCTCTTCACATGTTCCTGCCCCTTCACATCGGCGAAATCATGCTCGATGGAATCAAAATGGCTGAGAATGTCATTCGGATCACTGTGAACCGGAAGAATGCCTGCGCGCCCTGCCAGAAATTCCGCGGCCTGGCGCAGATGGGTGACCGGAAAAACTTCGAGCCCCGCCACGACCGCCGCCTCGGCGGCATTGGCCGCCGGCAGGATGAGTCCTTTCTTGCGATGTTTCCGCGCCGAAAGTGCAATCGCCAACGCTCCTTTAACGCCACGCACTTCACCCGTAAGCGCAAGCTCCCCCACAACCCAGTAGTCGTCCAGGTGATGCGCAACCAATTGTTCGGAAGCTGCCAGGATGCCGAGTGCAATCGGCAGGTCGAAACTCGGCCCTTCTTTTTTCACATCCGCAGGAGCGAGATTAATCGTGGTGCGTCCATAGGGATGTTTAAAAGCACTGTTCTCCAGCGCCGTCTTCACCCGGTCACGGCTTTCTTTCACGGCCGTGTCCGGCAATCCCACCACGACAACGACGGGCGAACCATAGGCACAATTTACTTCGACTTCGACGGCAAAGGCGTCCACTCCCCACACGGCAGCGGAAAACACCTTGGCCAACATGCGCTCAGAAAACCAAGTTCATCGCGTCCTGACGAGTAGAAATCATCAGGATATGTAACACACTTTAGTGTTGGGGATTTGGAATGCCGGGACCCGGACCAGCTGTCGGAGGCAGATTGTCCCAGTCCGCGTTGGCCGCGGCTTTGCTCAGGCGATTGCGAAATTTTTCGATATTTTGACGAAAGATTTCCCGTTGGTCCGGACGCAGGGTGGTCGCAATCTGTTGAAAGGTCTGCTGATTGAGCATCTGGGCTTGGGGCCGGATTTGCTGGTTCAATTCCTTCCGGCGTTGCAGATTTTGCATGAAATAAGTATGAATCTGTTGTTGCTGCCCCTGATCAAGATTCAGGTTTTGGGTCAGTTGCTTTTCCAGAGCTGCCGCAGCCACCGCACCGGGATGCTGGAGAAAGGCATTCAGCTTGCGATGAACGACAATGGAGGAGCAGACAATCCCGGATGCGAAGCCGAGGACAAAAATCATGATCACGCCGAGAACGGCTTTCCATTTGCTGTTCATAAATCGAGATTGGTTCCTGCTTCCAAGGTGTTGGGGTTGTCCATGTAGGCGGCCTGGGTGGCGTCATCGGTTTCCGTGACAACCTGTTCCCGCCAGACGGCCAACGCCAGCACGCACGCCACGAAGAACGGCATCATCCGCCAGGAAACCATCGCCCAGATGGGGCTTGGTTCCTTCTCGGCGCGCAATCGTGCCAGTAGACGGGTCTCAAAGGCATATTCCATCGAGGAAGTATTGATACGCTCCGCCCGCGCCCGGGAGAAGAGGGAGTCGAGGTCAGCGTCAGTTTTGGGGTTGTTCATGCGGGTCTCTCCATTAGTTTGCGTAAGGCCGCCCGGGCTCGGAAGGCGCGGACTTTGACATTGCCCGCACTCCAGCCGGTGAGCTCGGCGATTTCCTGCACGGAGCGTTCTTCCAATTCCAGCAGGGTAATGACGAGCCGCTCCTTGGGCGATAATTCGGCCAAGGCGGCGTGCAGGCGTTCGAGTTCCGGATGAGGTGCGGCAGGTTCTGTCGCGACGGGTTCGTAACCCGATTCGAGCATGACATCGACGGAGACCGCGGGGCCGCTTCGTTTTCGTTTCCGCAGGTAATCATAGCACTTGAACGTGGTGATGCGCAGGATCCAGTGTTCGAAGGGCGAGTCGCCCCGAAATTGACGCAGCTTGAAGTAAGCCTGGACGAAAACCTCCTGGCAGATGTCTTCGATTTCTGCGGCATTGTGGGCGAAGCGGGCCGCCACGCTGAAGACCCGGCTTTTGTGGCGGCGGCTGAGCTCGGCAAAGGCGTGGTCGTCCCCGGCGAGCGTAGCGGCGACAAGTTGCCCATCCGGGATTGAGCTTTCCGAAAGGGCCATACCTTTAGTGTATCCCAGCAGGAAGTCGGAGCGATCATCTTATCAACCGGGTAAAGCCAAACATGGGCCGGGGTCGGGAGATCGGGACTGAAATGGCCGGCAAAGGGGTGCTCACCTCTATCCAGACGCGGCGGCGCTCAAAAGGTTACAGCCTATATAAACCTTACGGGTTCAGATGTTTCTCCCGAAGGGTGCCGTCCTCAGCTGAAAGCGTTACATCGCCCAGCTTGCGATCATCGTCGCCTTCCTTGCTCCAGAGCCGCACTTTCCAGACCGGTTCGGAGTTCTTCGGCTGCAGCAGGGTGAATTCGGAGCTGCTGACTTTCACGTCTGGAATCAGGCTTTGGGCGATCTGCAACGCCAGCGTCGAATCAATCAGGACCTTGGCCTCGGGTATGACATTTTGTTCGCTATACGGAATGGCAAAGTGCTCGAGGTCGCCGCTGTTCTTGATGATCTTGCCACTGTTCACCGTGATGATGCGGGCATGGCCGGGTGCCGTTTTGTCGAAGAAGTAAAAGGTCCAAGTGGTGGGAGTAAGCTCCGTATCATCGCGCTTGCCGACTACTTTCAGTAATTCCGCCTGGCCGGTCGGTTGGAGGCTGCCCACGTTCGGGCTGGTTTCTGCGATACCTCGCGCGACAAAGGCGCTGTCCGGAGTTGCCGGTATCGCAGGCGCAACCGGCGTGGCGGGAATCGGTCCCGGCACGACTTCCGCCGGTTGGACCGGCAAGGCGGGCAGAGCTTTCGTTACATCGGGTGCATTGGCTTGCGGGTTCTCGGCATGAGGCGCAGATGGCACAACCGGACGTGTATGCTTGGGGGTGTCTTCATGGGGAACCGGCGTAGGATGCTCAATTCGCGGGTTTTCCACCGTGGCAACCTGCGTAGGGCGTTCCGGTTCCGGGGCTGGCGCGACGGGCTCAGGTTCGGGCGGAGTCGGGCTTTCCGTTGCTGGGGGTGTGGCCACGGCGGAAATCTGCGCCACTTCGCTCTTCAGGGTGGAAAACGAAAACTGCGGCCCCACCCAAACAATCAGCAGTGTCGCCAGCGTAACCAGGAGTAAAAGAAGGGCCGCGACACCGAAAACGTTTTGCTCGGCCCGGCGCGGCTCAATCAAAACAGAAGCCGGCTTGCCCTCTTCCGAAAGTTCGGGCTCCGCATAAACACCGTCGACCGAAGTCTCCACTCCGTAGTTGATCGCCTGCTGGCGCGCCATCAGCGAGTCTTGGTCAAAGCTTGCGGCCTCCAGCCGGTCGAGGGATGAATCGCCGAACGTCTGGCAAAGCTGCAAATCGTCCAGCAGGGCGCGGGCGTTGGCATAGCGAAGGGAACGGTCTTTCGCCATCATCTTGCGGCAGATCAGGTCCGCTGCCCGGGAAATCTCGGGTCGAAACGTGCGCGGCTTGGGCGATGGCTTGGTCAGCAGTTCGCTCATAATGTTGTAGGGTGTTTCCCCCTGGAACGGCGCTTCGCCCGTGAGGCATTCAAAGAAGCTCGCCCCGAGGCTGTAGATATCGTCCCGCGTGTCGGCGATCTTCGCATCGCGGGCCTGCTCCGGGCTCATGTACGCCGGCGTACCCATGAACGAACCACCAAGTGTCAGGCTGGTATGCGAATCGATGGCATTTTTCGCCAAGCCCAAGTCGGCCAGCTTCGCTGTCCCACGCAAGTCGAGGATGATATTGTCCGGCTTGATGTCGCGATGGACGATCGAGTTCTCCTCCGCAATCAACAATGCGTGGGCGATCCCGGTGACAATCGACAGCGCTTTCGCCTCGGGCAGGGGACCATGGCGCAGGTGCCAGGAGAGCGATCCACCCGCGACATATTCCATCACGATATAGTAAAGACCGGTCGTCTCGTCATGGGCCGCGTCCATCACCGCGATCACGTTGGGATGCCGGATGCGCGCCGCCAATTGCGCCTCCCGGATGAAACGTTCCGCCAACGCCGGATTGTCCATCGACAGGGAAGGGGACAGGACCTTGAGCGCCACTTCAATCTGCAGCGTCTGATGGGTGGCCAGATAAACCGTGCCCACACCACCGCGACCGAGTTCACGGATGGTCTGGCAACGTCCGATGACATCGCCTGGCTCGATTTTGCGGATCAACTCAGGCATGGTTTTTTTACCCTAGCGGAAGATGGAGGCGGGAACAATCCGTGAAGACACGACCCTGTCCCTTTTGCCTTGATCGCTATTTATCAGGCACTTCTGACAAATTTTTATGGCGGCCATCCCTTCTTGGACGCACCCCGTCAGGCCGCGTTCAATCTTTGGTGGGCTCGTCCGGGATGGGTGCGCGGGGACGGGAAAGGATGGCACCTTTGATCTTTTGCTTGAGCTTCTTATTTCGATACCAGCTCCAGACCGCCATGACACCGAGAAAGAAGAACAAAAACACCACCGAAGAAATGACCTTCCCAGCCAGCTGGGTACGGGGTGTTTCCCATTTGCTCAGCCAGATGGTGGTCAGGCCCAGGAGAAACGCGAGGGTATAGAAAATTTTCATCGGTCCGCTGGTTGAGGAAGAACCTCTCCCAAGTTAAAGCCTACTTCGATGGGAAAGCAATCGCCAAAGCCTCGTTGAGAGCATCGATGTCTTTCGTGAGGTGGCTCGCGCTCAAGGTTACGCGTAACCGGGCAGCATTGCGCGGCACGGTCGGATAACGGATCGCAGGGATGAGAAAACCTTTCTTCCGTAGAGCTGTCGCCAGGTGCAAGGCTTGTGCCGCCTCTCCACAAAGCAAGGGTTGGATCGCGCTGGAAGACAGGTTTTCATTTTTCCATGCCGTGGGAAGTCCCGCATGAAAGTGGGTTATATTATCGCGCAGGCGTGTCCGCAACGCCGCGCCTTCGGGCCCGCGTGCGATTTCCACCGCGGCCCGGCTGGCGGCAATCACTCCCGGCGGCAACGCGGTCGAATAAATGAAACTTCGTCCGCGATTGATCAACCACTGAATCAGGGGGGATGGGCCCGCAATGTAACCGCCCACGCTACCAAGCGCCTTGCTCAGCGTGCCCATCACAACCTCCACGCGGGAGCTTAGCCCGAGCTCCGCCAGCAGACCTGCACCGGTCGCTCCATGGAGTCCCGTCGCGTGGGCCTCATCGACCATCAACCACGCGCCGTAACGTTCCTTCAACTCGACAATCTCGCGTAACAGCGCCGCGTCCCCATCCATCGAGAAAATCGACTCGGTCACCACGAGAATGCGGCTCCGGTCCGGCGCGGCGGAAAGTTTTTGCAAGAGAGACTCCAGCTTGGGCATCTGGTTATGTGGAAAAACCCTCACCATCGCGCCGCTCAACCTCGCTCCATCGATCAGGCTCGCATGCGCCAGCTTGTCCAGCACCACGGTATCCCCTTTGCCGACGAGCGCCGGAATCGTCCCGAGAGCCGCCGCATACCCGCTGCTGAAAACGAGTGCCTCTTGCGTCTCCTTCCACGAGGCCAGTTCCTGTTCCAATTCCAGCACGGCGTCGGTGGTGCCTGTCACCAATCGCGATGCGCCCGCTCCCGTTCCCAATTTTGCGGTGGCTTGCTGCGCCGCTTCAATCAACGCCGGATGCCGGCTCAGCCCAAGATAGTCATTCGCTGCGAAGTTGAGCCCTTCCTCGACCGCACGCAACGTCCGGCGCAGATGGACCTGCTCAAGCGAGTGAAGTTCCGAAAGCAGGATATCGTTGAGATTCATGTCCATCGATCAATCCTCGAATCCAGCGTGAAGACCTGCCCCGATACATGATCAAGACGGGCAAGGAACGCAATAAAGCGCGCCGCATTCTCGGGAGTATTGAAACGTCCGAGTGCATGTTCCTCCCGCACTACTTCCAGACGTTCCACCGAAAGTCCCGCCGTCATTCGCGTCTCCATGAAACCCGGCAGCACGATATTGCAGCGGATATTGCGCGGTCCGTACTCGCGCGCGACACTTTGCCCGAAACCGACCAGTCCGGCCTTCGCCGCCGCGTAAGCGCTCTGGCCGCGTGTGCCGTAACGCCCCGCCCGCGATCCAATCAGGATGATGTGCCCACTGCGCTGCTTGATCATCAATTTGAGAGCGGCGCGTACGCAAAGAAACGTTCCGCGCAAATTGGCATTCACCGTTTCATCAAAGTCGGCCACAGCGAGCCCCGTCACCGCACCGTCCCGTGTCAGGCCCGCATTTGCAACCAGCACATCGAGCTGTTTCAGGTGTGAGAAATAATCTCCAACCTGTGTTTCATCGCGGACATCCATCGCTTTGCGACCGGGCGCATGTACTGTAGCGGCGGGAAACTCCTTCTGCAGCGCCCGCGCGAGCGCACCTTCTCCGCCGGAGATCAGGATTTGAAAAGAAGCGTCATCAGGCATGGCTAAAGAATAGCCACGAGATGGCCGGCTGGAAAGCGCCACGGCCCGACAGTCGTCGAGTTTAGTGGGAGCTCACATGGCCATCGCCATAGAGAACATTTCGTTGGTAAGTCGTGGTGCCGTCACTATTGATCCTACCTTTGTGGACTCCGTTGAAGTCGTAACAGAGGCGTACTCGCGAGGGATTGATCGCAAACCCTTTTGTGGCACTTGACCTTGTGTTATAGACCACCGGGGTAAGTGGATTTTCTTCATCGAAGACCGGGTCCCATTCGTAGCTCGAACCATAAAGGGAAAAGGAGCTGGAGCCGGAAGCCATGTCGACGGGGCACTGGGTGACGTTGGTCGAAACTCCATACGGGCCGAGGACACTGGCCAGACCACCCACGCTGCCGGGCGGGGAATAGATGGGAGTAGCGGCCTGATCAATTTCGGGCAGCAAATTATTGTTGTCGGCCGCAGCAAGCGAAACGGCTGTCCCGATCGTACGAAGATTTGCCGTACAGGTGAGACTCTGCGCCTTGGCGATGGCCGACTTGAAAGCAGGCTGCATCAAGCTGGCCAGCAAGGCGATAATGGCCAGCACAACCAGAAGCTCGACCAAGGTGAAGGAATGAAGGTGCCGCCCGCGCGAAAAAGGCCGTTTCATTATTTTCCTCGAACGGCCTGACGCGCGGAAACGGCCCGTGCCATCCTTGAGGCTCTTTTTTCAGGTGACATGCGGCCCATTCCATTTCCATTGGCCAACTTCGCCATCATGTGGTCCTGCATCATCTTCATTTTGTCTGCATCCGGGGCAGCCTGGACACTCTTGAAGAAATCGACTTCCTGTTGGAGTTGGGCCCGGGCGCCTTCGCGTTCGTCTGCCGGCAGACCATTGATCGCATTGTTGGTCCGGGCTGCCATCGCATCCATGTTGAAGCCAAAGGGGCCGCCCCCTCCACCGCGGTTGGCGACATTGCCTCCCCCGCGTGCGCCTCGTCCTGATCGAAGGATAATTGCCTGCGTCATGGCGCCATGCGAATTGCTGACGAAGTTCTTGATGGCTTTGATAATGGATGGATTGGCAGGCGGCGGGGTGGCCACTTCCGGGGCCCAGGTTCCCGGGGTCATGATCCAGATATTGGATGACTCGGCGAAGGCCTGGAGATAAGTCTGCACCGTCGGCTTGGTGTCGACCGGCGGGGTTGCTGTCGCGGCTTGACCATCAGCTGCCGGAGGTGCGGGGGGCGCTGCGGAAAGATCAGGTGCGGTGTAGCCCGGCCATGTCTGCAGGCGGGGATCGGCTGCCGGCATTTCAGTGTCCGTGGCCAAAAAATTGAGATTGGTCGGATAGGTATAGACCCGGGTGTCGTCATCCGGGGTTCCGGCCTCGAAGGCATGGATTTCCGCCTTCACTTGCGCCGCCGTGGGAGCGACAAAAAAACCGAGATTCCAAGAGGCACCGCCGCCGAAGCCGCCGCCACCGAAACCACCACCTCGACCACCTCTACCTCCAGGAGGGCCTCCCGCTCCGGGGCCACCGCCCGCCACCGCCGGTTGTCCAGATGGAGCGCCGGGAGGGCTGCCAGCAGGAGGATTTCCAGCTGCACCGCCATCGGTAGGAGGTGCGGCACCGCCGGCAACAGGGGGTGCTCCGCCGGGAGGATTGCCATTGGGCCCGCCGTTGTTGTCCCGGGGAGGTCGATCGACATTCGTGGCGAGCGCTTCCATTGCCTCGGCCAGCGGCACATGGTCCACATACATCGTGACCTTCGAATCGGCTGGAAGGTTCGTATAAATTTTCACCCAGCCCTGCCACTCAATGCTTTTGATGACCTTGCTCAAAGGCGCATCGTGGACTTTGACCGTGATCAGGCCCCAGTTCCAATAAACGTGGCAGACCACATTGGCGAAAATCAAAAAGAGGATGACGGCTCCTCCCCACTTGACGGTGCGATTGCTCGGCATATGTCTATAGACACCGTCCAACAGCAAAAGGCTTCATGTGAATCGATTTATTACAGGATTGTAATATCGACGTTTTTCTCACAGCGCCAACAACTTCTGGTGAATTCCTCCAAAGCCGCCATTACTGAAGACGATGACCACATCCCCCGGTTTCAACAGCGGGTTGAGTTTCGCCACAATCGCGTTCGCGTCAGGCTCATAATAAGCAGGAACACCGGCTTTATTGATATCGGCCACGACCTGCTCCGGGTGCAGCCGTTCATTGACCGGGATCTGCTCCAGTGCCGCGACCTGCGCCACGAAGACTCCATCCGCCAAAGCCAGCGCCGCTGGTAGCTCATGCTGGAAAACCGCCCGCCGGGTCGTATTGCTCCGGGGTTCAAAGAGTGCCCAGATCCGCCGGTGCGGAAAGCGATGGCGCAGCCCCTGCAACGTCTCACGCATCGCCGTGGGATGATGGCCAAAATCATCGATAATCGTGACGCCGCGAACCTCGCCGCGGATTTCCTGGCGCCGCCGCACGCCTTCGAAAGCTGCGACCGCCTTGACGATTTCCGGCAGTGGAATCTGGTAGAAATGTGCCGCCGCGATCGCCATGGCCGCGTTGCGCACGTTAAATGTGCCCGACATAGCCAGCGTAAACTCGGTGTTGAGCAGCTTGAAGACCTGGGTCTCGCCCTTCACATGTACATCTGAGATCCGCACGGCGGCATTCTCGGAAAAACCGACCTCCAGGATCGGCGCGGGGCTGTCCTTCACCACCGCGAGCGCGTTGGCGTCATCCGCGTTGACCAGCACCATTCCGTTGCGCGGCACAATCCGCACGAGGTGTGAGAACGACTTCTGGATCGCGGCCAGATTCTCGAAAATATCGGCATGGTCGAATTCGAGGTTGTTGATGATGACCAGCTCGGGCAGGTAATGGATGAATTTGCTCCGCTTGTCAAAAAAGGCCGTGTCGTACTCATCTCCCTCGATGATCCAATACGGGCCCGATTGCTTCGTGCAGCCCTGGGGCAAATTCTTCGGCAGTCCGCCGATCAGATAGGAAGGTTTCTTGCCCGCATGCTCGAAGATCCACGCCAACAGCGAGGTTGTCGTCGTCTTGCCGTGCGTTCCGGTCACCACGAGGTTGTGGGTCTTGCGCAGGAAATAGCTCTTCATCGTCTCGGGTAGCGAGAGATAGAACCGCTTTCCTTCCATCGCCGCCTCGAGCTCCGGGTTGCCCCGCTTGACCGTGTTGCCCACGACCAGGATGGTGTCGTCCGTCGGCAGATTCTCCGGTTTGTAACCTGACTGGATGGCAATGCCCTTGTCCGCGAGGAAAGTCGACATCGGCGGATAGACATTGTCATCGGAGCCGGTCACCTTGTAGCCCTCGTCATGCAACATGGCGGCGACTGCCCCCATCGCCGTCCCGCAAATACCCAGAAAGTGAAACGCGCGCGGCGGCGCCTGAACGGACGAAGATGTAGAAGCCATGAATTAGCCGATTACCTTGGGACGCAGCCTTTCTTGTCGCAACTTTTTTCGTCAGGTAAGGGGAATTGGCGCAAGTTGTGCCATGGGATAGCGTGGTGCCCTGCCGAAAGGCGGCGGGGGAAGGGAACACGCTCTGACGGGTGCAGTTTCAAGCCCGGATTCACCGCGTCGTCGTTTCAGACATGCTTGCCGAAATTTAATCGATTCTTTCCTCGCCGATAATGCCTCAGTCGCTACTTTAGCCGAACAGGTTCCCCTATGTTGTATCTTGCGGATGTTGTCCTGCCTCTCTCGTCTCCTCCCATCGCGCGTGGCGCCGTCCGGGTGGAGGGCTCGGAAATTATTGCCGTCGGTCCTGCGGCTGAACTGACGGCCCAGCCCGGCGAAACGGTCACCGATCTCGGTGCGAGCACGCTCCTGCCCGGCCTGATCAACGCCCACTGCCATCTCGATTACACTCGGTTCAAGGGCACCATCGCCCCCAAGCAGAGCTTCACCGAGTGGATCAAGAACATCAATGCCCTGCGGCGCTCCTTCACCACCGAGGACTACATCGAATCGATCGCCGAGGGCTTCACGCTTCTCGAGCAGGGCGGCGTCACCACCGTGGCCAACATCGAGGCCTTCCCGGAACTCCTGCCGCACCTTCCCGTGCCGCCCCTGCGCACCTGGTGGTTCCTGGAGCTGATCGATGTCCGTGTCCGCAACGACCAGGACGAGACGCTCCGCGGCGCGATGAGCTTCTTCGAGCACCACAAAGACTGGCTCGGCGGCTTTGGCCTTTCGCCCCATGCGCCCTACACCGCCTCGGTCGATCTCTACCGCCTCGCGCGGGCCTGCGGTGAAAAATACGGGATGCTTTCCACCACGCACATCGCCGAGTCGGTCGAGGAGCACGAGATGTTTTCCCACGCCCGCGGCGCGCTCCACGATTTCCTCGCCGGCCTTGGCCGGGACAACTCCGATTGCGGCCAAGGTTCCGCTCTCTCCCATCTCGTCGAACACGGCGTGATTGGCGGGAACTGCATCATCGCCCATCTCAATTATCTCCAGGACTACGATTACGAACTCGTCGCCAGCACCGGCGCTTCCGTTGTCCACTGTCCCAAGTGCCACACCTATTTCGGCCACGCCCCGTTTCCCCTCAAGGCGCTGCGCGATCACGGCGTCAACATCTGCCTCGGCACCGACAGCCTCGCCAGCAACAACTCCCTCGACATGCGTTCCGAAATGCGCGAGGTGCAGGAGTTCCACGACCTCAGTGACCAGGAAGTCCTCGAGATGGTCTTGCTCAACGGCGCCCGCGCCCTCGGCCAGGTTGGCAAACTTGGCCAGCTCTCCCCCGGCGCCACCGCCGACCTCGTCGCCTTCGCCCACGAAGGCGACCTCGCCGAGCCCGGCATCGACTCCTACCATCGCGTCGTCGCCTCCCGCAAGGAACCGGTGTTTCTTGTGGTCAATGGGCATGAGATGAAGATCGGAAAGTAGTCTGCTTTTCGTTCTCCCGTGAACGTTTGGGTGCGGCCAGAAAAGGGTCTTCACCTGAATCCGAAAGGACTTAACCTCACGTCGTCCATGGCAAAACGATCCAAGAGCAGGAAAGCCACTCCTTCCAAGGGCTCGCTGTCAGCTTCTGAGGTCGCGAGGCCGAACGCTCCATTGAACTTCAAGCTGATGGCCGCGGACCGATGGCTCCTCGCTTTGCTCATGGCCATTACTTTTCTCGTTTATTGGCCCTCTCTCTCGTCCGATTTTGTTTATGACAGCCGCGAGGAAATCCTGGAAGAGGGCTTTATCACTTCCCTGTCAAACCTGCCCGCGGTTCTTTCGGGCAAGGTACTGGAAATGAATCTCATGCTGGGAACCCGCCCGGGCCAGCTCCTTTATTTGATGTTGAACGCCGCCCTTTGGGGCCGGGAACCATTCGGCTATCATCTGGCCAGCAATCTTTTTCACGTCGCGAATGTTGCGCTTCTCTATCTCCTGCTTCGTCGCTTGTGCGCTTCTGAACTGGCGGAACTTACGGGAAAGGAGGTCTTCAAGGTCCAAGTCGCCTTAGCCGCGGCCACGTTGCTTTTCGCTTTGCATCCCATCTGCGTGGAACCTGTCTCCGCTATCAATTTTAGCTCCGATCTTCTGGTCACTTTCTTCACGTTGTTCGCCTTGCTCGCTGCCACCTGTTTTCGTCCGGATCACTCGCGCGTTGCACTGGGGGCGGGCATCGTCGTGACCGTCTGCGCCTTTGCGGCAGTGACCTGCAAGGAATCGGGCGCGGCGACGGCGTTCCTGCTGCTGGCCTACTGGTTTTTCTTTCGTCGGGGAGAAGCCAAAGGCCCGTGGCTTATGCTCATCATGGCCGCGGTGACGGTGACAACTGCGTTCCTGGTGGCACGATTCAACCTTGCCCCGCCCGGGGACTTACACCCGGCCTGGCTTGGGGGATCATTTTCCAGCGTCCTTCTGGTTCAACCCACGCTCTGGGTCTTCATGTTGGGCCAGTTACTCTGGCCGGTCCACCTCTCGGCTGATTACACGCTGCAGAATGTAACCCAGCTAGGGGCACCAGTCGCGGTGACGATTCTCGCGATCATCCTGTTGCTGCAAGGATGGTTGGCGGTCAAAAGCCGGCTGGGGGCCATGGGTGTCGCGATTTATTGGCTGGGTCTCGCGACGGTCTCCAATTTCATCCCGCTTTATCGCATCCTGGCGGACCGCTTTTATTATCTGCCGATGGTCAGCGTTGCCCTGCAGGTTGCTGCCCTTCTTCTCATGATCCGGCGCTGGCCAACAGGCTTTTGGGCGGTCACCGTTACTCTGCTCGTCGTGCTCATCCCATTGACCGCGCTTACTTTGCGCCGGGAGGCCGTGTTTGCCGGTGAGATTCCGCTGTGGACCGACACCCTTCAGGCCAGCCCTTTCTCTGCTACCGCGCACAACGGACTCGGGCTCGGTTTGTACCGGGAAGGCCGTATGGACGAGGCGCTGGCCCACTTTCAAATGGCCCTGAAAATCGATCCGAATCATATGGATGCGCAGGACAACTATGGCGTCGTCTTGGGACAAATGGGTCAGCTCAACGAGGCCATGGTCCAGCTACAAAAAACCGTGCAGGTCTTCCCCAACTTCGCCAAGGCCCATTCCAACCTAGGCATTGCCCTCTTTCAATCGGGACAAGCAGACATGGGCATGGCCGAATTCCAGAAGGCCTTGGCGATCAATTCCAGCTTTGCCCAGGCCCACTTCAATCTCGGCCAGGCCTTGGTCATGCAGGGACAATTCGACCAGGGCATCGCCCAGCTTCAGGAAGCCCTCCGCCTCAACCCCACGGACCGCTCTGCGCAAAAACTTCTCCAAACCGCCGAAACCATGGCGGGACGAAAAGCGGCCCATCCGTGACCGTGGCGCCAAAATGTCCAGAGGTCATTACCATCAAATCGTCGCACCGAAAAGGATTGGCTCCCTGAAACAATCTTTTATGCTTAACGGATGTCGTTGCAACGCGCTCGTGAGACCCTCGAACTGATGTTGGGCCATCTTGGACTTGTTTTTGAAGTCGAAGAAATGGAACCCGCAGGCCGGCACGTGCTCAATATCCATACCCGCGAAGCGGGTCGCCTGATCGGGCGCGATGGCCATGCTCTGGAGGATTTGCAGTATCTCCTCAATCGCATTCTCAACCGCAATGAGGAAGGTGCGGCCAATGTCATCGTCGATGTGGAGGGCTATCGCCAGAAGGAGAAGCAGGATTTTCTCGGCCGTGTCCGGGAGCTGGCCGACCAGGTGCGCCGCACCGGCCAGCCGTTTGTGCTCGCGCCCATGAACTCCTTTGACCGTCGTCTCGTGCATCAGGCTTTCGCCGAGGACCCGGAAATCGCCACGGAAAGCGAGCAAGGCACGGCGCGCCTTAAGCAAATCACGTTGGTTCCACGAAAGACCGTTGCCGATTCCTCTGAATCCAAATTGCCATGAGCCAAAAAGCGTTGATTTCCGGGATCACCGGCCAGGACGGGTCTTATCTCGCGGAACTGCTGCTCTCCAAGGGTTATGAGGTTCACGGCCTCATCCGCCGGTCAAGTTCCTTCAACACCGAACGGATCGATCATCTTTATCAGGATCCTCACGTTAATGGCGTGAAACTCTTTCTGCATTACGCCGATCTCAGCGATTCAGCTTCCCTCACGCGGCTCGTGCACGAAGTCCAGCCGGATGAGGTCTATCACCTCGGCGCGCAGAGCCACGTCCGGGTCAGCTTCGACATTCCCGAATATACCGGCGATGTCACGGCCATCGGTACCACCCGGCTGCTGGAGGCGATTCGCGAGACCGCCCCGAAGGCCCGCTTCTACCAGGCGTCGAGCAGCGAAATGTACGGGCTGGTGCAGGCTGTTCCGCAGCGCGAAGACACACCGTTCTATCCCCGCAGCCCCTACGGCGCGGCCAAGGTCTATTCCTACTGGATGACGGTCAACTATCGCGAGAGTTACAAGATGCATGCCAGCAACGGCATCCTCTTTAACCATGAATCGCCACGGCGTGGGGAGACTTTCGTCACCCGCAAGATCACCCGCGCCCTCGCCCGTATCAAGGCCGGTTTGCAAAAAGAGCTGTATCTCGGAAACCTCGATGCCAAGCGCGATTGGGGTTACGCGCCCGAGTTTGTCGAGGCGATGTGGCTCATGCTCCAGCAGGACCAGGGCGACGATTACGTTGTCGCGACCGGGGAGACCCATTCGGTCCGCGAGTTTCTCGAGGTCGCCTTTGCCTGCGCGAACCTCGATTGGAACCAATACGTGAAGATCGATCCGCGCTACTATCGCCCCGCCGAGGTTGATCTGCTCATCGGCGATGCTTCGAAGGCCAGGAAAATTCTCGGTTGGCAGGCGAAAACACCTTTTGCCGAGTTGGTCCGCATCATGGTCAAGGCAGACGACGATTTGCTGGCCGAACAGCTCAGCGGGAAACATATCCGGGGATAGGATGAAGCCGGACGATCTCATTTTTGTCGCCGGTCATCGCGGGATGGTTGGCTCCGCCCTCATTCGGTTGCTCCAGACCAGGGGTTTTACGAATCTGCTTTTGCGCAGCCGAGCCGAGCTTGATCTCTGCGACACCCACGCCGTCCGCGCCTTCTACGAAAAAAAACGCCCGGCCTATGTCTTCCTCGCCGCAGCCAAGGTCGGGGGCATCTGGGCCAACAACTCCCAGCCCGTCGAATTCCTCAGCGAAAATCTCCAGATCGAGCTCAACCTCATCAACGGCGCCCATGCTTTCGGCGTCAAGAAGCTCCTCTTTCTGGGCAGTTCCTGCATCTATCCCAAACTTGCGCCCCAACCGATGACCGAAGATGCGCTCCTGACCGGCAGCCTTGAGCCGACCAACGAAGCCTACGCTCTCGCGAAGATCTGCGGCATCCGGCTCTGCCAGGCCTACGCCCGTCAACACGGCGCGAACTTCATCTCCGCCCAGCCCACCAATCTTTACGGGCCCGAAGACAATTTTGATCTACAGACGTCGCATGTCCTCCCGGCGTTGATCCGTCGTTTTCACGAGGCTCGGGAGACCTCACGAAAGAGCATCACCCTGTGGGGTTCCGGCAAAGCTTATCGCGAATTCCTGCATGTCGACGATCTTGCCGAAGCTTGCCTGTTTTTGATGGAAAACTACGATTCCCCCGCGCTGGTTAACGTTGGGTGTGGCCATGACGGCACGATTCGCGACCTGGCTGAATTGATCGGTAACGTGACCGGATTTACCGGCCAGATTGATTGGGATACGACCAAGCCGGACGGCACCCCACGCAAATTGCTCGATGTTTCCAAGCTGAACAAACTCGGCTGGTACGCAAAAATTCCTCTCGAAACGGGAATCCGCTCCACATACAAGTGGTGGTTGGAACACAAGAATCTGTAGCAGATATCTTCGGAGCAAGCTCTCAGTTTGCACTGCAGTTTAATTACTGGGAAAAGCGTAAAAATCACCTTTAATAGATGCTTTAAGCCCGTGATTCATTAGTATCGATACCAGTATTACCGACTTCTCCAATGTTGTCCCGTCAACACAGCTTTTATAAGGAAATTCTCCAGTTGATAGATGCCTTCCTGATTGGCATCGCCATCTGGGCGGCGCACGCTTTACGAGCATACTTGGCTACGGAATTCAGCTCTCTGGAGAACTATCCGACCGAGACCAAATTCGAAAATTTCTACTGGATGATCGCCCTGTCGCTCCCTCTCGGACCTCTGGTTCTGGAATACATGGGCTTTTATCAAACGCACCCCCCGGTGGGTTGGTTGAAATCATTTGGACAAATCATGTGGTCCATCGGTCTGATGCTTCTGGTCTTTTTTGCCTGCGTCATCGTTTTCCATATTTCACAAGCAACGATCAGCCGCGTGGCCCTTGGTCTTTTCTTTGGTATCGCGACCATCATTCTCTCCGTCCGTTCGGCTCTCTTTCTTTTCTGGTTAAGACTTCGGGGGGCCCGGGTGCACCTGCGGCAGTTCGTCCTCTTATGTGGTTTGCCCGCTGATCGGCAGCGCTGGAAAGACCGGTTTTTGACACAGTCGGGGAAGGGTTTTGAAATCAAGGCGGAGTTCGATCTTCGCCAGGAAGGGCTGCCGCGCTTTATCGAGATCGTTCACGAACACACGGTCGACATTGTCATTTTTAGCCTCAATGAAAGCATCATCCCCCAGGTGCGCGAAGCCCTGCTCGCTTGCGAAACGGAAGGAATTGAAGCCTGGGTCTCCGCCGATTTCATGCAGACCGTCTCCACCCATGTGCAATTCGATCAGTTCGCCGGGCATCCTCTCCTGATTTACCGTACCACACCGACAATATCCTATGGCCTGTTTGCCAAGCGGGCCCTCGACATTATCGGGGCCTCCGTTTTGCTGGTCTTGACTTCCCCGATCATGCTTGTCGTATCGATCCTAATCCGTGCGACTTCGCATGGACCGGCCATTTTTTCGCAAAATCGCAGCGGCCTACATGGGAGGCCCTTCCGGATGTATAAATTCCGCAGCATGGTCACCAATGCGGAGCAGGCCCGGGCCGAATTGGAAGCCCGCAACGAAATGTCCGGCCCGGTTTTCAAGGTCAAGGACGACCCGCGGGTTACCCCGCTCGGCTACTGGTTGCGGCGGACCAGCCTCGATGAACTGCCCCAACTCTGGAATGTCATTCGAGGTGAAATGAGTTTGGTCGGGCCTCGCCCTCTGCCCCTTTACGAGACGGCCAATTTTAACGATGTCAGCCAACGGCGCCGCATGAGCATGCGTCCAGGGTTGACTTGCCTCTGGCAGGTGCGGGGCCGCAGCAGGATCAGTGATTTCAAGGATTGGGTTCGCCTCGACCTGGAATACATCGACCGTTGGTCTCTCTGGCTCGATCTCGAGATCCTGTTTCGCACCGTCCCCGTCGTCCTCTTCGGTTGGGGGGCGAAATAATCAGCTTGGGAGAATATCCTTTGCGGTCCGCACCAGATCCATGGTGCGCAGGACGCCGCGAACTTTGGCGACTTCATGGGTTCGCAGCAAACTGGTTTGACCCAGCAGGGCCAAAACCGCAAAAAAAGGCTCGGCCACTCGTACTTCCTCCTCGAAGCACCCGAAGGCGTGTGGCAACGCATGGCAAATCGGCCAACCAAGGCTACGCAACCGAAAACTATTGAGAAAGATTTGCATCTGGTGCCGGATGCGGGTGCCGCTGTCCTGCAGGTTTCGGTAATAAAAACCGAGGCCCGGATCGATCCAGATGCGTGACACTCCTGCATTGGTTGCTGCTTCAATTTGTCGTGCAAAAAAATCATGCAGTGTGGTCATGGGATCAGGACCCAGCTCAAGGTCACCAACCTCGCGCACATTGTCGCCCTGGACGAAGCAGATGATCACCCCCGCCTCGAAATCGGCCGCCTCCCGGAAAATTTCCTCAGTTTTCGCTGTGCCTGTCAGGTTCAGTACTTTCGCTCCTGCCTTCAGGCAGGCAGTCGTCACTTCCGGATAATACGTTTCGACTGAAACACAAAGCCCTTGTGACACCAGTTCACGCACCACGGGAACCAGCGCGCTTTTTTGGGCCGCGCCATCGACGCGCGCTGCGTGGGCCAGGGAAGATTCCGCACCCACGTCAATGATTGCTGCGCCCTGCTCATGCAGCACTCGTCCGCGCCGGATGGCGGCCTCGGCGCTCAGCGCCACACTTTCGCGGTACCACGAATCTGCCGACAAATTCACCACACCCATTAGGTACGATTCCTTCTGGAAATCGAACCGGTGCGCCCCCAGGGCAAAGTCGGCGACAGAAAGCGTTGCGGCTTCGCGATGGGCCTCATGCAGGGCTGCCAGCGTTGCGAGATCAAGCATGGATGGAGCGTAGGCCCAACCGGCACTTTGTGCAACGGTCCGGCGGTATCGGAAGGAAAGCGCGATCTTTTACCGTCAAAATTGGAATATCCCGCCACGGCGTGCATCTTATAGGTATGCAAATGCGACGTTCCCTCATTCCACTCTGCGCTGTCATGATTGTTGGACTTGGTTTCTTCCTCTCTTCCTGCGAAGCCCGTTCGGAATCTGCACCGGGCTGGTCGCTGAAGGACCTGTCGAGCAAAACCGTCAAACTTTCCGATTTTAAGGGCAAGATCGTGGTGCTTAATTTTTGGGCCACCTGGTGCCCGCCCTGCGTGGCGGAAATTCCCGACTTCATCGATTTCGAAAAGAAATATCAGGACAAGAACGTGGTGGTCATCGGACTTTCGCTCGATGCGATCCAGCCTTCCGCCGTGGCTGCTTTCGCGAAAAAGAACGGCATGAACTACCCCATCGTGATGGCGACCAGCGAGGTCGCAGAAGCTTATGGAGCTGACAACGGCATCCCCCTTACCTTGTTCGTAGCCCCGGACGGAACAGTTGCCGCCAAAATGCTCGGCATCGCGAGCCCGGCCTATCTGGAAAAAAATGTCCAAAAATTGATGCGGGCAGGCGCGACGAAATAAAGGGCTTTCCGTCGCCTGCCGTTTTACGCGCCTCTTTTCAAAGGCACCCGGCCCGTGGCACACCATGACATGCCATTGACGTGTGCAAGCTGAATCTCTTCCAATCCGGCTTGCTGCATGAGGGACCGGACTTCATCCTGTCGCCAATAATGCGCAATGCGCGGCAGCATCTGATCGAACACGATATGATGCAAGTGTGCGTAAGGAAAAGTTCGCAGTAAACGCAGGTATTCCAATCGTACAGGCACCACGCACAATCCCAGCCACAACAGGGAGGTGGGAAGATGCGCCAGGGCTCTTACCCAACCGGTAGGCAGGCGACTGAAGAGCAGGCGTCGGGCAGGGTTAAGCACATGGACATAGAAGACCATGTTTTCGTAGCCATAGACCCAGATAAGCACCGTGCCGCCCGGTTTGACGGCTTCCGCCATTTGCCGGATGGCGCGGGCCGGATCGGCGAGGTGATGAATCACGCCAATGCTGAAGGCGAGGTCGAATTCGTTACGCTCCGCCAACTCAAAAATGCTCTGGAAACGGATCTCCATGGCCGGAAAAGAAGCCAGGTTGAGCCGCGCGGCCTCCAGTGAGCGCTCATCGAGATCGATTGCCAAGCCTCCCGCTGCCCCATACTTCAGCGCCCAATGGCTGTTGCGGCCCGCGCCACAGCCAACGTCAAGGATGCGTTTGTCGAGCCAACCAGTGGTTGGGTTGATCAAAACCGTCCAGCGCCGGAACTGTTCCTCCTGCTCGGGCGTCAGTCCCGAAAAACGGTCCCACGAATAACCAAACCGGTCCGAAGAACCGGCATGGATATCGGTGCGGGAAGCGCTCGCCATCATGTCGCTACGCTAAGACGCGACGATGGTGACGTCGAGCGGCAAGCGCATTGTCTTGCTCTGGTGGAAATCCCGTCCCTAGGGTAATTTACCTTGTGTGAAGACTGACTCCCCTCTGTCCGGCCCTTCTTCCCCGTCGCAGGATCGACCCTCCCTCGACGCTCCCCAGCTTTCTATTTTGATTCCGCTCTACAACGAGGTCGAGAACCTTGATCCCCTCATTGCAGCCTTGCTCCCTGTCCTGGATAAAATAGGACGGACTTACGAAATTCTTTTGATTGATGATGGCAGCCAGGATGGCACCACAGAAAAAATTGTGGCCTGCTCTCGTGAGCATGCGTCCATTCGCGGGGTTATCCTGGGCACCAATTACGGCCAGACCGCCGCCATGATGGCCGGCTTTGAGGAGGCGCGGGGAGAAATCCTCATTCCCATGGATGGCGATCTGCAAAACGATCCTGAAGATATTCCGCATCTCCTGGCCAAAATGGAGGAGGGCTACGATCTCGTTTCCGGCTGGCGCCGCGATCGCAAGGACAGGGATTTCGGTCGTCGCCTGCCCAGCCGCATCGCCAACTGGCTCATTTCCAATGTTTCGGGAGTCCATCTGCACGATTACGGTTGCTCGCTGAAGGCCTATCGTCACCGGGCTGTCGTTGATATGCATCTCTACGGAGAAATGCACCGCTTCATCCCTATCTATGTTCGCTGGAATGGCGCGAAGATTGCGGAGATTCCCGTCCGTCATCACGAGCGCCGTTTTGGCAAATCGCATTACGGTCTCCAGCGGGTCGTGAAGGTGCTCTTCGATCTTCTCGTCGTCATGTTTCTGCTCCGCTATTCGCAAAAGCCGATGTACGTCTTCGGTGCCTGCGGACTAGTCAATTTCGGCGTCAGCTTTCTCGCGATGAGCCTCGCCTTTTACTACAAATTTTTTGGACACAAGACTCTCATCCAGACGCCCCTCCCGGTCCTCAGCGCCTTCACCTGTATGCTCGGCATTCTCTGCTTTCTCATGGGGCTGCTCGCCGAGTTGAGCATCCGTACCTACTACGAATCACGGGGCAAGAAGACCTACGGCATCGCCCGCCGGACCAACTTCCCCCCTGAAGTCCGCTGACCATGTGCGGCATTGCCGGTTTTGTTGGACGAGGCAGCAGGAAAGACCTCCAGTCCATGGTTGCCTCCATCGCCCATCGCGGGCCCGATGAGGAAAGTGTCTGGGTTTCCGAAACGGATCCCGTTTTTCTAGGCCATCGTCGTCTTTCCATTCTCGATCTCGTGGGCGGAAAGCAACCGATGCCGACGAGCGACGGCAAGCTGATCGTCACCTTCAACGGCGAGATCTACAACCATGCCGCTCTTCGCCGGGAACTGGAGGCCGCCGGACATATTTTCGTCACTGATCACAGCGATACCGAAGTCCTCCTCCACGGCTACCGCGCCTGGGGAGAAGATTTGCCGATCCGTCTCAACGGCATGTTCGCCTTTGCCATTTGGGACCGTGAACGCAAGCGGCTCTTTTGCGCGCGCGACCGCTTTGGCGAAAAGCCTTTTTTTTTCACGCAGCAAGGCGGAACGCTGGCTTTTGGTTCAACGCTAGATGCTTTACGAAGCCATTCCGGATTGGCTTTTTCGCTCTCCTCTCACTCGTTCCAAAAATACCTCGCCTATAATTATCTCCCTTCGCCCCGCACCATCTATCACGAAGCCCGGCAACTGCCTGCTGGCCACACACTGGTTTTCGATCTCGATGCCCACGCTGCGCGCCTCCAACGCTACTGGGACTTCAACCTCGAGCCTTTCGATTCCATCCCCGCGGATCCGGAAGAGGAAGGGGGCGGGCGATTGCGCGAACTCCTTGAGCGCTCCATCCGCGCCCGCCTGGAAGCTGACGTTCCAGTTGGCATATTTCTCAGCGGTGGTATCGATTCCTCCGCCGTCGCCGCTCTGGCCTGCCGCGCCGGGGCGCAGGTCAAGACGTTCACCATCGGCTTCACCGAAAAGAGCTTCAATGAAAGCGAGCATGCCCAGTTCATCGCCAATTTTTTACACACGGATCATCACCAGGAAATCCTCTCTGTGGCGCAATTGCCGGGATTATTGGGCGAAATCACCGCGCGTCTCGATCAGCCTTTGGGTGACGCTTCGTTGCTGCCCACTTCCTTATTGAGCCAATTTGCACGTCGACACGTCAAAGTCGCTCTTGGCGGCGATGGCGGCGACGAACTCTTCGCTGGCTACGATCCATTTCTCGCCTTGCGGAAGGCGCAGGTCTACCAGACTTTCACACCCAAGCCGGTCCACCTCGCCATCCGTTTACTCGTCAGTCGTCTGCCGGTCTCGCACCGCAACATGAGTCTCGGTTTCAAGTTGAAACGGACGCTGCAAGGGCTCAACTATCCCTCCCGCTTCTGGCTGCCGGTTTGGATGGCCGGATTTGACCCAGCGCAGGCGGACGACCTGCTCGCGGATCCTCTCCCTCTCGACGAACTCTATTCCGAAGCCATCGAGCTATGGGACCGGCATCCATCGCAAAACCTCGTCGAGCGCACCCTCACTTACTTCACCAAGCTCTACTTGCAGGACGACATCCTTGTCAAAGCTGACAGGGCGAGCATGGCCCACGGTCTCGAGGTCCGCTCACCTTTTCTCGATTATGACCTGGTCGATTTCGTCCGGCGTATACCTTTCCATTACAAATTGCGCGGCGGACAGACCAAGTATCTTCTCAAGGCAGCTCTGACTTCGCTCTTGCCGCAGGAAACTCTCTACCGCTCCAAGAAAGGATTCGGCGTGCCGGTTGGCGAATGGCTGCGAAATGGAAAAATTCCTTTCGATTCCGAGGAACTGCCTGTGCCGGTGCACCCCGATTTTGTGCGCAACGCACTCAGCGAACATCGCAACGGCCAGTCCGATCACCGGATGTTGCTCTGGAACCTCTCAGTCTTCCGCTACTGGCAAAACGCGAGAGGCACGCTTGCCTGGAAGGAGTGACGCCTACGCGAGGTAGGCATCCAGGGCTCCGTCCCATGCCTGGTGGAGCAACGCCACTTCCCACGTAAATTCACGCGGGCTTGAGCCGCCGACCTGCACCTTGAGTTCGTTTCCTCCGACCGTGCCAATCCGGTGCGCGGGCACGCCGCGAAGTTCCAGCAATGAAACCAACGCCGAGGCATTCTCCGGACGGGTCGTGATGATTGCGCGGCTCTGGCTTTCGCCGAAAAGAAGCGCATCAAGGCGGGAATGGGGAAGATCGAGCTTGATCGTTGCGCCCAGTTTCCTGGCGCTGCCGACGCTGCATTCGGCCAGGGCGACGAGGAGGCCGCCCTCGGCGAGATCGTGAGCACTACGGATTTCACCAAGCCGGATGAATGCACGCACGGCCTCGTGCAATTTCTTTTCGCGCTCCATGTCGAGTTCGGGAGGCTTGCCCCGCTCCAGGCCGTGGATTTCGCGCAGATAGAGGCTGCCTCCCAGTTCTTCCCCGGGCTGGCCGACGAGAATGATGGCATCGCCCGGATTCTGAAAGTGTGAGGGTGTGATGTGCTTCGCATCGCGAATAATTCCCACGATGCCGACAGTTGGTGTCGGATCGATTGGTCCCGCCGGTGACTGATTGTAAAGGCTGACATTGCCGCCGGTGACGGGAATGTCGAATGCGCGGCACCCTTCGGCGAGGCCATCGACCGCCTGCTGGAGCATATAGAAGTTCTCCGGGTTATGCGGATTACCGAAATTGAGATTATCGGTCAGCGCGAGCGGTTCCGCGCCGGTCATCGCCAGATTACGCGCGCATTCAGCGACTGCAATGAGCGCACCCAGTTTCGGCTCCAGCGCGACGTAATGGGCGTTGCAATCGACCGAGGCGGCAAGATACTTCCAGGAATTTTCACCCGTCGGCACGCGAACCACGGCGGCATCGCTGCCGGGCGCAGTCACCGTGCCGACACGGACCATGTGATCGTATTGACGATAGACCCAGCGCTTCGAGGCAAGGTCGGGCGTCGAGAGAAGCTTACCCAGGGTGTCCTGTGGATTGGCTTCGGAGAGGGAGCTGAGGTCAAGGTTTTGCCGCGCATCGAGATCGGCGGGACGTTTTGCCTCGCGCTTGTAAAGCGGGGCTTCATCGGCGAGCTGCTTTGCGGGAATCTCCGCCACGGTTACGCCGTGATTTTTCACGCGCATGAAGCCATCCTCGGTCACGCGGCCGATCAATGCACAGGGCAGGTCCCACTTCTCGAAAATCTTGGTGATTGTTGCTTCGTGCCCGGCCTTGACGATGACCAGCATGCGCTCCTGTGATTCGGAAAGCATCGTCTCATAGGGCGTCATCCCTGGTTCGCGTTGCGGCACGAGCGCGAGGTCGATTTCGATGCCGCTGTTGCCGCGGCTGGCCGTTTCGCAGGTGGAACAGGTCAGTCCCGCTGCGCCCATGTCCTGCACGCCGACGATGGCTTCGGGATGCTGGAAAAGTTCGAGGCATGCCTCGAGAAGCAACTTCTCAATGAACGGATCACCCACTTGCACAGCGGGACGGTCCGCTTTCGAGTCTTCTGTCAGATCGCGCGAGGCAAACGCCGCGCCGGCGAGACCGTCACGGCCCGTGCGGGCACCAATATAGAAAACGGGATTGCCCGCACCGGTCGCCGCACCACGCTGGATTTCACTGGTCTTCAGCGTGCCGAGGCAGAACACATTCACGAGCGGATTGCCGTCGTACGATGCATCAAAATAAATTTCACCACCCACCGTAGGCACGCCAATGCAATTGCCGTAATGGGCAATGCCGGAGACGACGCCGGAGAGCAGGCGGCGATTGGTCGCGGCGTTGAGCTTATCGGGACGGATGTCGCCGAAGCGCAGCGAGTTCATCAGGAACACCGGTCGGGCGCCCATGGTGAAGATGTCGCGCAGGATGCCGCCGACGCCGGTGGCCGCGCCCTGGAACGGCTCGACCGCACTCGGGTGATTGTGCGATTCCATCTTGAACGCAATGCCCCAGCCGTCGCCGATATCGATCACGCCGGCATTTTCCTCGCCGGCCTTCACCAGCACGCGCGGTCCGGTCGTCGGGAATTTCCGCAATTCCAGGCGCGAATTCTTATAGGAACAGTGCTCGCTCCACATCACGGAGAAGATGCCCAGTTCCGTGAAATTGGGCTCGCGCTTCAGGATGTCCTTGATGCGCTGGTATTCCTCGGTCGTGAGACCGTGCTTGGCGATGAGTTCGGGGGTGATGACGGGATCGAGCATGGGAAAGAAAATTAAGCTGCCTGGGCAACCGGTGTGCCGACGTTGGCGAGGATGGAAGTGAAAAGCCCGAGGCCATCGGTGCTGCCGAGAATTTTTTCTGAGGCGCGCTCCGGGTGCGGCATCAGACCCAGGACATTGCCTGCACGATTAGTGATGCCCGCGATATGACGTTGTGAGCCGTTCGGGTTGGCGCCCTGCGTATTACGGCCTTGGAGATCACTGTAGGTAAAGAGAACTTGCTTATGCAGGAAGAGCGAATCGAGCGTGGCTTCGTCCGCGACGTAGTGGCCTTCCCCGTGTGCGATGGGCAAGCGCAGGACCTGGCCGGTCAGGTACTCGCTGGTGAACCGGCTGGCCGGATGCTCGACGCGCACGGGAACCGTTTCGCAGCGAAAATGCAGGCTCGTGTTGCGCACCAGCACGCCGGGAAGAAGGCCCGCTTCGCAGAGAATCTGGAAGCCATTACAGATACCCAGCACCGTCTTCCCCGCCGTCGCCGCTTCTTTCACCGCGGACATAATCGGGGAAAACCGGGCGATGGCGCCGCAACGAAGATAATCGCCATAGGAAAACCCACCGGGCACCACGATCGCCTCGGCGCCGTTCAGCGACGAGTTCTTGTGCCAGATATAATCGACCTCCTGCGCCAGCACATTTTTCAGGACGTGGAAGACGTCCTGGTCGCAATTGGAACCGGGAAATTGAATGACCGCCCAGCGCATCGTCAGGCCTTTGCTTTCTTCGCCTTGGGAGCGCTTTTTTTGGCCAGCTTCGCCGCCGAGGCCGCCAGACCTTTCAGGTCTTCATGGCCGTTGATGGTCAGGGTGTAATCCTCGATCACTGGGTTGGAGAGCAAATCCTGACAGATCGTCTCCAACTGGCCGCGTACGGCTTCGACATCGTCGCCGTCCAGTTCCAGTTCGATGAACTTGCCCACATGGGCCTGCTTCAATTTGGAAACACCGAGGTGTTGGATGGCGCGACTGACCGCGTCTCCCTGGGGATCAAAAATGCTGGCGCGGGGCCGGACGATGACTTGGGCTCGTATCATGATGGTTCAGTTTTACCGGCTTTGGGCAACCCTTGTCGAGTTTTGCGAAAAGCTGCAAGGGAAACTCTCCCTATTGCACTTGGCGCGAATCTGGTAGAAGGTCAGGCATGTTGCCGGAAAATCGGGCTTTTTTGATTCGTGGAGACGATGGGCAGGAATATGGCCCTGTCGATCTCGCTGAATTGCGCGAATGGGTGCAGGAGAACCGTGCCGGCTTGGGCACGGCGGTGCGTCTCGATCAGCCTGGTTCAGCTTGGAATCCGTGGCAAAGCTATCCCGAATTGGTTGCATTATTGGCGGAGGTCCAAGGCGCCAGTTTCATGATGGGGCCGCCCGGAATGGTCATCGCGCCGATCTGGCGGCGCATTCTCGCCTGCCTGCTCGACTTCATCCTGAGCAGTTTTCTCGCCTCTCCGATTTTATGCGTGGTCATGACCCTCTATTTGCCGGATTGGGAAACCCTTTTCACGCAGATGCTTCTTCAACCGCATAACCCGCCCCCTCCGCAAATGCTGAATTACATCGTCATGGGCAATGCCATTGTTTACCTGGTCCTGATGGTATACATGGCCGGTTTTCATGCAGCACATGGCCAAACGCCGGCCAAGGCAATTCTTCGGCTTCGGGTGGTGGATCAAAACGGACAGAAGCCAGCCTTTTTAAAAGCGCTGTTGCGGGCCATGGGGTTCGTCGTTTCCTTTTATTTTTACGGGATCCTTTTCTTCTATGTCTTTTTCAATCCACAGCGGCGGTCCTTCCACGACTTCGTCGCCGGGACTTATGTGGTAAACGCATGAAGAAAAAGGCAAAGGCCTCCCGCCGCGCCAGGCATCTGCGCCTTGGCGTCTATGGCGGCACATTTGACCCGGTGCATCACGGGCATCTCATCTTTGCCCGCGATGTCCTCGAGCAACTCCGGCTTGATGCCGTTCTCTTCGTTCCCTGTGGACAATCCCCGCTCAAGACCCGCAAACCGTTGGTCAGTGATGCCCGGCGCCTGGCCATGCTGAAGCTGGCCTTGAAAAGCGAGCCCCGCTTCTGGCTGACGCGTTGTGAACTGGACCGTCCCGCGCCTTCCTACGCCTATGACACTGCCCTCGAAATCCGCGAGGCCTTCCCTCGTGCGGAACTTTTTTGGGTAATCGGCGCCGATCAACTGAGGGACTTCCACAAATGGCACCGCCCGGACGATTTGAGAAAAATGGTCCAATTCGTCCTGCTGCCGCGAGGGGAAGCGATCTCGAAAGCGCGGGGGAAAATGGTTCTAAGCTTGCCGCAGCCCCGCCGGATCGATATATCTGCTACTGAAATTCGTCACCGCGTGAAATCCCGTCAGCCGATCGATCATCTCGTTCCCGCCCCGGTCGCGGCCTATATTCAACGCCACGGCCTTTATCTTTCCTAGAATCCACTCATGCCCGAAAACCCTTCGCTGACCGGTCTCGAACTCGCACAACGTTGCGTGCAGGCCGCGCAGGACAAGAAAGCACTCGATCCGATCATCCTCGATCTGCAGGCTATTTCCAGTGTCTGCGATTACATGGTGATTTGCTCGGCCCAATCCGAGCCCCAAATCAAGGCGATCGTAAGCGGTATTGAAAAGACAATCAAGGACGAGGCCGCCCGGCATGCGCTCGCCGTGGACGGTTTCCCGACCAGTCAATGGGTCGTGATCGATTACGGTGATGTGATGGTTCATATTTTCCATGACGAAAAGCGAGGTGTTTACGCCCTCGAAGACCTCTGGAGTGACGCCCCGCAGATCCCTGTCCTTTAGACGAGTTAGAAGTTACGCGCCATTGTCGCCCGAGTTTTTTCTTTTTGAATGTCTTCAGGTCTGGCAAAAAGATCATCCGCCATGCGCCTTTTCCTCGTTCTCGTCACCACTCTTTTCGCGGGCACCTTGGGTGCCTCCGCGCAAACGAGCGAGGCCATTGTTCTGACCGGCGGCCCCGCTCTTCGGTTCATGGAGCACGGCAAGGGCGATGTTTCGCACGACGTCTATTGGTTCAACTTTGTTGATGCGAGCGTCATCCGCTGCCGCGAACTCAAGAGCCAGGCCAAACCGGGCGAACAGGTCACCTGGATGATTTATCGCCCGGCCTACGCGGCGCGCGGGAAGGAAATGGGCGTCGATTTGATCGGACAATTGACGGCCAAGGCCAAGCAATTGGGCGTGGTCCTCAAGTGGTTTGATACCAAGGAAGAACTGATTGCGTATCTCAACAAGGGCTTCGACCGGAACAAGGTCAAGATTGTGGACTTCGATTACTTTGGTCACTCCAACAAGGCGTGCTTTCTCTTCGACTACAGCAACGCCATCGACACGATGTCGATCGTTTGGCTGCACGTGAAGGACCTGCGGCTGATCGACAGCGGCATTTTTGCGAAGGACGCGACCTGCAAGAGCTGGGGTTGTCATTCCGGCGAGCTCTACAGCCGGGAATGGAAGAGTCATTTTGATGTCCCCATGGTCGGCGCAAAGGGCAAGACCGATTTTGCCCATGGTGGATTGCCTGAGCTTTCCAACTCGGACGGAAAGTGGGTCCAATGAAGCTGCATCTCCCTCGTCTCGCTCTCCTTTCCGTTGTCGTGTTGACGCTGGGGACGATGGCGTGTACCCGACTTTTCGCTGAGGATAATCCCGTCGATGACGGCAAGTACAAGGCGCCGGATGGTGGTCCGCCACCAGTCGCGCCTCCCTTGAGGAAAGGTTCGCCGCTGGACCATCTCGCAAACGATCCGAAGACCATGACGCCTTCCGTTGGTTACAAGGAAGGCAACACCGGTGGCGCGACCTATTATATGGCACATCGTCTCCCTGATCCGCAGGGTGGATTGGGTTGGGGCTGGATCAAGAAGAGCGATGGCGGCAGCTCGTGGAATTCCGCCACCTGGGTCACCGTGCAGGAGACACTGGGCGTGGCCGTTGCGCCGCACCGCAAGCTGACCAAGCAGGATGGGGACACGAACTGGGAGTACAAGTTCTGGGGACACTTCGCGGCCTACAAGGCCTATGACCCGCACCTTGATGAGCAGTTGCCGGTCTTTGTCCTGGATGGGTACGAGGTCATTGGGGAGGGCAAGGCCCTGAACAACAAGATCGGGCCTCCGGGCCGGATCCAGCATCGTCCGAGCGGGGCTTCCTCGCGTTCGGGCAGCCCCATCCTCAGCGACCCGGGCGTGGACTAGTGGGCGGCGCGCTCGAGGCGCTCGTTGATGGCCAAGCCCAAGCCATGGGCCGGTAAATTGACGGCGTAAAGTACTGTCACTTCAACATCATCATCCAGGGCTCTGAGGGAGCGGAAGAGGTTCACGGCGGCCTCGCGCAGGTCCCCGGATATGGACAAAAGCATCACTTTGCCGGGAAAAAGTGTTGGTTTTTCGCCAAAAACGAGCCAACCGACGTCCGGGCGCGAGGGGACTTCTGATGCATCCTGTACGAGCTTCAATGGTTTGCGCGGGGCGTAGTGTTGCTTGAGCTGGCCGGGGCCGAGGGGGCGGTCATCGACGGGGGTGGCGCGTTGGATGGGGCCGATGAGGGCTTCCAATTCCTCGAGGGGGACGCCGCCGGCACGGAGGAGGAGCGGTTGGTCGCCGGAGAGATCGAGGACGGTGGATTCGAGGCCGACGGCGCAGGGGCCGCCGTCGAGGACGAGGGGGACGGCTTCGCCGAGTTCGAGGTGGACGGCCTGGGCGTCGGTGGGGCTGATGCGGCCGAAGCGGTTCGCGCTCGGGGCGGCGAGGGGGCCGGCAAAAGCGCGGAGGAGGGACTGCGCGACGGGATGGGCGGGGACGCGCAGAGCGACATTGGGAAGGCCGCTGGTGGCGAGATCGGGGACGATGGTCTTCTTCGGCAGGACGAGAGTGAGGGGGCCGGGCCAGAATTTGGCGGCGAGGAGGCGGGTGTTTTCGGGCACGCGTTCGGCCACGGCAAAGGCGGCCTCGGTGTCGGCGAAATGGAGGATGAGGGGATCGAAGAGGGGACGCTGCTTGACCTCGAAGATGCGGGCGAGGGCGGTGGGGTTGAGTCCATCGGCGGCGAGGCCGTAGACGGTTTCCGTAGGCAGGCCGATCACCTGGCCCTCGCGCAGAAGCGCTGCGGCGCGCGAAATCGACGCGGCGGAAGCGGGGACGACGTTATTGGCTTGCGCGGCAAGGGTGGAGTCGGGTTTCATGATTCAGGCACGGATGGAATAATTCAAATCGTCCGAGCCTCTGACTTTATTGACGCAAGGGCGCGAAGTCGATGCCGGGAAGTTGGCGGGTATTTTTTGGGACTAAATCATGCGAATCATTTTCATCGGGACGGGCGAGATCGGGCTTCCTTCGCTGGAGGCGCTGACGAAGTCGCCTGTCCATCACGTGCTGGCGGTGGTGACGCAGCCGGACCGTCCGGTGGGACGGCAGCTGAAGCTCTCGGCGAGCCCGATCAAGGAAGCGGCGTTCAAGCTGCACCTGAAGATTTTCCAGCCGGAGAAGATCGGCGCGTCGGCGTCGCTCGCGCAGTTGCGCTATCTCAAGCCGGACCTGATCATTGTGGCCGCCTACGGGCAGATTTTGACGAAGGAAGTCCTGGATTTGCCGAAGTACGGCTGCCTGAACATCCATACGTCGCTGCTGCCGAAGTTTCGCGGCGCATCGCCGATCCATGCGGCGATCGCGGCGGGAGAAAAGCAGTCGGGCGTGACGATCATGTGGATGGACGAGGGGCTCGATACGGGCGACATCCTGCTGCAGGAAGCAGTGACGCTGCGGCGGCGCGAGACGGCGGAGACGCTGCACGACCGGCTGGGCAAGATGGCGGCGGACGCGCTGCTGAAGGCGATCACGCAAATCGAGGGCGGCATGGCGCAGCACATCAAGCAGGACAAGGCGCTGGCGACGATGACGAAAAAGCTGAAGAAGGAGGACGGGCACATCAAGTGGGACCGTCCGCAGAAGGAGATCGACGCGCACATTCGCGCGATGACGCCATGGCCCTCGGCCTACGCGTGGATCCCGCAGGAAAAAGACCACAAGATGCTGAAGATTTTCACGACGATCATTTCGCACCGGGCGAAGGGGAAGCCGGGGGAGATCATGCGCGTGGACAAGCACGGCGTGCTGGTGGCGGCGAAGGTGGGCGGTCTGCTGTTGCGGGAAGTGCAGCTCGAAGGAAAGAAGCGGATGCACGCGGCGGAGTTTGCGCGCGGGTTTAATCTGCCGGTGGGGTTGGTGTTGGAGTAGGTTCTCTCTGCCTATGTCAGATGAAAAACCGCCCGGCAATTTGCTGCTGAATTTTCCTGCCGATGGCCATCGTATTGGGGCACGCTGGAATTACCTTAGCCAAATTGAAGGCCCCGATGATGTCGGGACGACTTTTGGTCTCATTTCCCTAAAGGAGAACTGGATAGCTGTGGATGGCGAAAGAGCCCGGCATATCCTTTCGAAATTGCTCCACAGGAATATGGCCTACGGCAACGAGCGCATGGATAGTTCCCTTGCGAGTGAGGTGGCAAAAACATTCCTGGATACTTTTCCTGACGACGCTTCTTTTTTCACCAATGGTACTTGGGACGAGGAACCTCAAACGACCGGTGCGACTACATTTGGGCCTCAATGGTCCCCGGCAACTTCAGCTACTTTTGACGGGGGAATTATCGTTTGCTCAAAAACAAAGATTGGTATCTTTTGGATTGAGGATGAAGATTAGTAAAAGAGGACAGGAATCGATTAAGCTGAAAACTGCCTATGCTCTTTTCCCGGGGAAGAAGCGGATGCACGCGGCGGAGTTTGCGCGCGGGTTTAATATGCCGGTGGGGTTAGGGTTGGAGTAGGGACCATCGGCAGGCGGTTCTGTGTGGGCGATTGGATGGGGGCTTTCGTAGCAGCGAATCCTTAATGATACTGCCATTTTTCTCCATGACAAAACTCCTATTATACTTTTCTGTCGTCATTATAACCTCAGTTACGTTTCTTTCTGCTTATGCGAGTGACGCCCCAAACCTCGTCGGTTCTTCGCTTAAGCTTGATGATGAAGTTGCCTCTGCTACCGAGATCGTCACAGGCAAATTCATCGAGCTAAACCAAAGTTCAGCTTTTACTTTGAGTGGGGACCGTTACCACGGACAAATCAGCATTTCGGATGTTCTTAAGGGGAATGCCCCCGTCAGTACAAAGGTCGCATTTTGGGTCGTACCAGAAACCAAGGAATCTGCGCCTAATCTCCACGATTCCTATATTGCAATCATTGATAATCACATAATCCATAAGCTACTGCCTGCTACCGCCAATAATATCACCAAAGTGAAAGCACTGATCGCCCAGATTCCAAAAAGGTGATGCAAAGAAAAAGAAACAGGCACCTCTTATGAAATTGAAAACATGCCTGTCCCCTTTTTCTTGCGCTCCTATATGACAGATGCTGGCTAGATTTATCGTTCGATTGGAAATCAGCACTAAAACTCCCGCAAAAAACGCCGTCATCCCGAGCTTGTCGAGGGATCAGACTCGCTTACGAAGTTAGGTTTGGAGTCTCGTATCGTCCCCTCATTCGGATATGAGTCTGATCCTTCGACAAGCTCAGGATGACGGAGGGGGAAGGCTGCACTAATCTCGAAAGCGTCCCGAAAGGTCTCTCCATCCGGGATTCATGAATTGTATCAAGGCCACCTTCTTTTTGCGGCTCCATCTCTTGAGCTGCTTTTCGCGGGCAATCGCTTCAAGTGCCGTGGGATAAACCTCGAAATAAACCAGGCGATCCAGGTTGTAGCGAAGGCAGAATTCCGAGGAGCGATTGATCGTATGTTCCCAAAATCGGCCGGAAAGGTTGTTGGTAATGCCGATATAGATGACGTTGGCGGTGTTCGTCAGGATGTAGACATAGAAGTCGTGCATCGTCTGCTCATAATGAATACGAGGCTGATCCTTCGACAAGCTCAGGATGACGGGCTGGGGAGGTCGAGAGAAAAGGAGACAGGCATCTTTAACGATTCAAAATGAAGTCAAATAATCGTGAATTGGTCTGAAGGCTGATCCTTCGACAGGCGCAGGATGACGGAATGGGGAATCAAAATTGGTAGAGGACATCACTTGAAGCCGTGAGAACGCGTCTGATCCTTCGACTGCGGCTCGGGGGGAGTCTTAGGCTTGGTCGGGGATTTGCAGGCTCGCCTTCGCTCAGGATGACGGATTTTGGAACCGTCGTACGGAGCGGCTACCTCGGAGAGGCAAGGGAATTGCGCGGGCAATTGCGTTCCAAACACGCACGCGTGAAGAAGTGTGGGAACGAGGGTTGTCCCTGTCCTACTTATTGATCTGAAATTCGCTATCGGGGAGGGCGGACAGGCTTTTGCCGCCTTTGGGGTTATACCAAAGAGAATATGATAAGATCAGGGTGTCGGCCTCGATGAAAGCTTCCATATAGTTGCTCCCGTACTTGCCTTTTTCGTCCTTAAAAAAAACAAAGCATGCCACCTGTCGATGGCCGTGCGCATCGATCATGAGGCGTGAATCAAGGGGATTCTGGTATCCGGAATCGGGGGCACAGGCATCGGCGCTGTTACTGGCGAGGAGCACTCCGCCTCCCGGTCCCGTGCCAAACACGAGGTAACACTGTTCGCGATCCGGTCCGTTCTGTGGGCCGGGAAGAAACTGGATCCACATTCCTTCCGGTAACGCACCGACGCCCAATTGGCCCGTAACGGGATTGATCGAAATTTTATCACCGAGGACGATGTTTCTGCTTTGACCTCTTCGGATATAAACCGGCTCGGGCGCAGGAATTTTTCTCAGGTTAAAAACAGCCGGATGGTCCTTGTCATGGTTGTAGTAATTTGAATCGGAAAAATTCGCGAATTCGAAATTTCCGCTTCCTTCCGCCCACCGATAGCCTTCTTTGGCCGGATGAAGTTCGATGCCTTTTCCGGTCGTATTAATAAAAAAGCGCCCGTCGGGTCCGGAGCTTGTGGAGCCCCTGCCATTGCCTTTCATGTTGGTCGTAATCCAGTCGACCTTTACGTCCGGCAAAGGTTTGTTCTTCTCATCGATGACCAAGCCGTCAACTTGGATCGGGGTTTTCCAGTCCGAGAGGGGATCCGCCGCGTTTTTTTGGATCCGCCACCGCATCCACTTTTCCCGTTCCACAGCGGTGAGTTCGCTCCATGGTCTTGGAAGAACCGGTCTAATCGGCGGAGGGGGCGGTATCAAACTCAGGAAAAAGGGCCCGACCAGAAGCAGGACCAAAAAAGCGACGCCACCTGCGAAAATCCAGGATTGCTTCATGATGAGCTAATTGTGGTCAGTTAAGTCCGTAAAAAAAGGCAGGCAGACAAATAACGGTGGAACCTTACGAAATCGGGCTGGGATATACGTTTTTTTTTCTGATCCGGATGGGTGCAAATTCCATATTTTATATTGGCCGGGAATGTAAATTCGGTTCGTCCCTGTGGCATGAATCAGCGTTCGCGCACGCGGTAGAAGGTTTCAAAAATAAAATGGCCGTGGCGCTCGGCAGTCTGGGCTTGCCATTGGCCCTGCTTGATATGCCGGTAAGATTCCGCGTAGTAACTCGGCCCTTGCAAAAATACGGAGAGGTATCCGGGGCTTAAGTCCCAAAAGCCAAAGTGTATCTGCATGGGCAGGTGGAGGGGCTCGCCGTCGGGGCCCGGGTAGTCACCCTTGCAGGCGACCCAGTCGGAAGCGGTCAGGGGATAGGATTGTTCATATACTTTCGCTGAACCGGGCCGGGCGAGAACCTGATCCATTTTTATGTCCGAGGCGAGGCTGAATTCCCCAGAGTATTTTACAACGGCCACGTCGACGACCAAGCCGGGGTCCTTGGGAGAAGGAAACTGGTTGGCGTGGTTCGTGGCATCCAGGTCGAATTCCCACTTGTCGTATTGGGACAGGCGGTAAACCAGAAATTGCGGATAGGGAGCGCCATTCGCCGTGCGCGTGAGGAACAGTGTCCGCCCCTCATTCTCGAGATGGTCGAAATGGTAGAAGTGTCCCCATAGGTAGCTGGGCGCGGGCCCGTCGGGTGGGAGGAAGATTTGGAGAAAATCCGTTGTCGCTTGATCAAAGAGGAAGCGACCTTCCTGCCAGGAAGGTCCGGAGTCGTTTTTCTCGGAAACAAAGATGTACGGGTCAATGACCAGGACAAGACGATCCGGGTACCGGAATAAACGGGTCTTGTTTAAAGCGATTTCTTCAAAGGACCAGGTATCGATATCGGGCACAAGGCCAATTTTCAATGGTTGTGGCGGCGCGGAGGTGCTTTCCCGAAAGGAAAGATTGTTGACGCGGGTTTCATCTTGAACCCACGTGCTGTTGGAAACGATTTCGCCGGTGGGAAGGGTAAACCGGTCCGTTTTGTGGCCGTTGATTTCCCTGACTACGTCGTGGTGCGGAACCAGTTTGAAAAAGAAGGACAGACTAGCCGCGAGGAGCATCAGAACGATCGAGCATCCGAGCAGCATGAGGACGCGGTTTCGCACGCCTGATTTCACTGCTGCGCTGAGGGCTTGCCAAGAGGTTTCTTCCCGGACGGAGCCGGGCCTTTCAGGGAGAGAACGTCGAACGGAGGCAAGGGCGTTCCCAAACACGCGCGCGTGAAGGAGTTTGGGAACGAAGAAGGCATCGTTGCCCAGAGGGCGGCGGCTATCTCGAAAATCAGCTTTTGCCGGTGAGGTACTCGAGGATCTGGACGGCGTTCCAGGCGGCGCCTTTGAGGAGCTGGTCGCCGCTGACGAAGAGGGCGAGGCCGCGGGGGTGGGAGAGGTCTCGGCGGATGCGACCGACGAGGACGTCGAACTGGCCGCTGGCTTCGAGGGGCATGGGGAAGTGGTTCTTGTCGCGGTTGTCGACGAGCATGACGCCGGGGGCCTTGCCCAGGATTTCGCGGGCTTGCTCGGGAGAGAGGTCCTTTTTCGTTTCGATGACGATGGATTCGCTGTGGGCGCGGAGGACGGGGACGCGGATGCAGGTGGCGACGATGGGGAGGTTGGGCTCGTGGAAGATTTTCCGCGTTTCCTCGATGACTTTGTTTTCTTCCTCGTTGTAACCGTTGGCGGCGATGGAGGTGTTATGGGAGAAGACGTTGAAGGCGATCTGGTGCGGGAAGACTTCTTTCTTGAGGGGCTCGCCTTTGGCGTGGGCGCGGGACTGGTTTTCGAGCTCGGCCATGGCCTGGGCGCCGGCGCCGCTGGCGCTTTGGTAGGTGGAGACGATGATGCGCTCGATGCCGGCGGCCTGGTGAAGGGGCCAGAGCGGGACGCCCATGATGATGGCGGAGCAGTTGGGGACGGAGATGATGCCGTGGTGGTTCTTGAGGTCGCCGGGGTTGATTTCGGGGACAACGAGGGGGACGTCGTCCTTCATGCGGAAGGCGGAGGAGTTGTCGATCATGACGGCGCCGGCTTTTTTGCAGGCGTCGGCGAATTCGCGGGAGCGGGTGGCGCCGGCGCTGAAGAGGGCGTAGTCGACGCCTTCGAAGGCGGAGGCGCGGAGTTCCTCGACGGGAACGGCTTTGCCGTTGAATTCGACGGACTTGCCGGCGGAGCGGGAGGAGGCGAGGGGCTTGAGCTGGCTGACGGGGAATTTCCGACGCTCGAGGGTGCGGAGGATTTCCTGGCCGACTGCGCCGGTGGCGCCAACGACAGCAATGCGATACGAATTCATGGGTTGGTTAGTATGCGACAAGATCGACAAGGAAGCAATCCGGTCTTAAAAAGAGAGTTGAATGAGCGTTTGGGATTACGATGTGGGAATGGGATTTTGCAACGGGTTTGGCACGTATTATTTCAGCTGCCCAGTCGCTCTTTTGCCCGGCGTCATCCTGTCCTTGGTAGGACTAGCTATCGTGATTTGGCGTATTAAAAAACGGAAACGAACTTCAAATTAGCATCTTACCTCATATGCTGTGACCCTGATGCAAATGCTGACCCAATTTCTCATTATCGGTGTGGGCGGGGGCTTGGGGAGTATGTTCCGGTTTGGGGTGGCGAGCCTGATTGATGCGTACATCAAGAAGGGAGGGCCGCCTTATTTCCTGGGGACGATGCTGGTGAATATCACCGGGTGCTTTTTGATCGGGTTTATTTTCACGATCTCGGACACGGAGGGACGGTTTTACCTGAGTCCGTTGCAGCGGCAATTTATCATGATTGGGATCCTGGGTGGGTATACGACGTTTTCGTCGTTTACGTTGCAGTCGTTGTTGCTGGCGCAGGATGGACAGTGGATCCAGGCGTCGGCGAATGTGCTGGGGTCGGTTGTGCTATGTTTGGTGGGCGTGTGGCTGGGGGCGCTGTGCGCGGGGTTCGTAAATCAGATCAGGTAATATTATGGAAATTCCACAAGACGCTATTTTACTGCGGATTTTTATTGGCGAGAGCGATCGCTGGGAGCACCGGTCACTTTATGAGGCGATTGTCCTGAAGGCGCGGGAGAGTGGGCTGGGAGGGGCGACGGTATTGCGCGGGCCGATGGGCTTTGGGAAGACGAGCGTGGTGCACACGGCGAAGAGTCTGCAGTTGTCGATGGACCTGCCGCTCATTATCGAGATCGTCGACAGCGAGGAGAAAGTGAAGGCGTTTTTGCCGATGCTGGACGGGATGATTTCGGGCGGGCTGGTGACGTTGCAGGAGGTGAAGGTGATTCACTATCGGGGGCAGGCGAAGGGGTGAGTTTTCCGCGGCTCCGCCGGAGCGGAACGCTGCGTTGCGGGTAACCAGTGGTTGTCACCACCGGCTAATTTTCATAGGCGCTTCGAGCTGAAGCATCCAAGGTTACTTGCGTTTGCGTTGGGGGCGGATGGAGGGGCCGTCCTGCCATTCACCTTCGATGGTGACGGTCTTGGGGAAGGCGGGGAGGCCGAGTTCGTTGTTTTGCAACATGCCGATGAGGACGTCGACGGCACCGGCGCCGATGCGTTCGGGGAAGCGGGCGACGCCGGCCCAGGGATCGGTTTCGCGGAGACGGTGGAGGGAGGCGTAGCCGATGTCCTCGGGGACGCGGAGGCCCATTTTTTGGGCCATGTGCAATGGATCCTCGGTGTTGCTGATGAGGACGTCGGGTTTGTACTGGTTGAGCCACTTGGCGAATTCGGCTTGCGACCATTTCTCGGGGAGATATGGGGGGATATGCAAGGCCTTATCGGGGTGAAATTGATAGAGGTAGGTGAGGAAGCCGGAGAGCCAGCTGTATTTGACTCGGCGGTTCCAGACGGCGAGGTTGACGAAGCCGAAGCGGCGGTAGCCGTGGTGCTTGAGCATGCGCAGGGCGAGCATCATGCCGTCGTGGTAGGCGTGGCTGACGCGGTGCATGTCGGGCTTGAGGAGGGTGAGGCTGAGGCCGACGCAGGCGATCTTTTTCCATTCGAGGGAGACGTGGCCGAGGTGGGCGGGGAAGGGGGCAAGGAGGGCACCGCGGATGCCGCGGGAGTAGAGGATGCTGCTGACGCGGCTGGAATCGATGCCGGGTTCCTTGGCCCAAATGTGTTCGATTTCGTAACCGAGCTCCTGGGCGCGGGCGCAGGCGCCGGTGTAGTAGCCGAGTTCGTTGACGTTCAGTTTCCACTTGTCGAATTCGCGCCAGAAGGTGAGGTAGGCGATTTTTTCGGTGGTGCGTTTGCTGCGCTGGACGCGCAGGTGGTTCATGAGGGAGGAGACGACGGGATCGGGGCGGTAGCCGGATTTTTCGGCGACCTTGAGGATTTTTTTGCGGGTCTTGTCCGGGATGCTGGGATGGTTGCGCAGCGCGAGGGAGACGGTGGTGCGGGAGACCCCGGCGAGGACGGCCAATTGGCGGATGGTGACGGCGGACTTCGTTTTCATCGTGCGGAACCGAAGGGGATTGTTTCCAGCGCCGCCGCTGTCCGCAAGACTTATCGGGCCAGTTCGGCCTGGGTCAACGCGGCGATGAATTCATCGACATTGGGGGCGGCGATGAGTTGCTCGCGGGTGGAAGGGTCCTTGAGCAGGCGGGCGAGGCCGCCGACGACACTGAGATAATCGGTGACCATGCGCTTGGGCGTGCCGATGACGAAGATGAGCTTGACGGTCTGTCCGCAATTCTCGAACCAGACGCCCTGGGGGCTGCGACCGACGGCGAGGACCATGCCCTTGAGGTAATCGGTGCGGGCGTGGGGGAAGGCGATCTCGTTGCCGAGACAGGTGGACTCGATGCGCTCACGGGCGAGGAGTTCCTCGTAGAAGCCGGCGAAGTTGGTGACATTGGGATTGGCCTGCAAAAGCTGGGCGACCTCGTTGATGGCGTTGCAGCGCTTTTGCTGCACGAGTTCGAGCTTGATCTGTTCGGGCTTTAACAGGCTGCTGATTTGCATAAAGAGGTCTCTGTCAGGGTTCGCCCCGACCCTCCAAAAAGCAAGCTCAAAGCTTCGCCTCCCTGAAGGAGCGGGGATTTACTCTACGCCATGTTTTGGGTTTTCGCCCAAAGAATTTTTCGTGCCTGAACCGAGGTTAAATTTGACAACGGAGAAACCCGTTTATTGCTTGCCGGGGTTGTCCTGGAGCAATTTTTCGAGGCGGTCATCCTTGGCGATGCCGAGTTCCTGCGCCTTGCGATATTCCTTTTTGGCCATCTCGATGAGGGGCGGCTTCTGGGTGGCGTAGACGAGGGCGAGGTTGAAGTGGGCGTCACCGAAATTGGGATCGAGCTCGATGGCCTTGAGGAAGTCCTTCTCGGCGGCTTCCTGCCAGCCTTTTTGCGAGCAGGCGCAGCCGAGGTAGTTGCAGACCTTGGCGTCCTTGGGGTCGAGGGCCTTGGCGGCGTTGAGGGCGTCGATGGCGTTCTCGTACTGTTTCATCTCGTAGTAGACGATGCCGAGATTGGCGTAGGAGAAGCTGTCGGTGGGGGAGAGCTTGACGGCCTGCTGGAGGGCCTTGAGGGCGTCGTCGAGATCGCCTTGCTGGTAACGGACGACCCCGAGATTACTCCACGCGTAGAGGGACTCGGGGTACTTATCGATGATGGCCTGGTACTTGGCGGCGGCCTCGTCGTAGCGCTTCATCTTGAAGAGATCGGCGGCCTGCTGGGCGGTGTCGCGCATTTCCTCAGGGAGGCGGGCCTTGGTGGAATATTGGGTGGCGTCAGGCTGAGAGGCGGGATGGGTGACGGTGGTATCCGTGACCGTCGTGGTGGGAGGCGGGAGCTGGGTGGTGGTGGCCGGCGCGGTAGTGTCGGGCGGCGCGGGAGGCGGCGTGCCCGTATCGGGCGGAGTGGGAGGAGTAACGGGGGGTGTCGTGGGCGCGTTATCGGGAACCGCGGGGCAGGGGGAGTTGTTGT